>Ga0265292_1000061_pt1 | contig 245702 bp, 246 predicted proteins | sample Munlanlewell296A_FD_189080 | JGI IMG/M metagenome (GOLD analysis project Ga0265292, IMG submission 189080) | Leachate microbial communities from a municipal landfill in Southern Ontario, Canada - Leachate well 296A | ecosystem: Engineered > Solid waste > Landfill > Unclassified | place... | reverse complement strand
CTGCTACTTTTTTAGCTGCTGGCTTCTTAGCAACGGCCTTTTTAGCTGCTGGCTTTTTAGCGACAGCTTTTTTCGCAGCTGGTTTCTTAGCTGCTACTTTTTTAGCTGCTGGCTTCTTAGCAACGGCTTTCTTGGCTGCTGGCTTTTTAGCGACAGCTTTTTTCGCAGCTGGTTTCTTAGCTGCTACTTTTTTAGCTGCTGGCTTCTTAGCAACGGCCTTCTTGGCTGCTGGCTTTTTGGCGGCTACTTTTTTCGCGGCTGGTTTCTTAGCTGCTACTTTTTTAGCTGCCGGCTTCTTTGCTGCTGGTTTAGCTTTCTTTGCTGCTACCATTTCAACCTCCTTAGTGGTGAAAGTTAACAAAAAAACAACATTACAACGTACTGCTACTACACCTCCATCACACCGCGAACGGCATGATCGAAGCCCTTGCAACAAAGGCTGCCGAAGCAGCCTTTGTCATCGATTCAATCCCAAGATGGCTCACCACCCGTTTGATATTCGGTGACTCGCGTCTCAAAGAAATTCTTTTGGCTACGGCCAGACTGCAAAGCAGCCTTTAACTTGCTACGCAAGTTCCCCCATCCAGGGACGAGAGCCTCCACCGAAAGAATTTCGAAGTTCAATCCCACGACAAAGCTCCGCCTGTTTGATATTCAGTCACACGAGTCTCAAAGAAATTCTTTTCCTTTTTAAGATCGATCATCTCAGCCATCCACGGGAATGGGTTGGTCGCGCCTTGATACAAGATGTCCACACCGATCTGTTGACAACGACGGTTAGCGATGAAGCGCAGATATTCTTTGAACATACCTGCGTTCAGCCCCAGAACGCCGCGCGGCATGGTGTCCTCGGCATAACGATATTCCAACTCGACACCCTTCTGGAACAGGCCACGGATCTCTTCGCGGAACGCTGGCGTCCACAGATGCGGATTCTCTAACTTGATCTGGTTGATGACATCCACACCAAAATTCAGGTGCATGGATTCGTCACGCAGGATGTATTGATACTGTTCAGCGGCACCCGTCATCTTGTTCTGACGCCCCAACGCCAAGATCTGCACGAAGCCTACATAGAAGAACAAGCCTTCCATGATGCAGGCGAACACGATCAAGCTACGCAATAGCTTCTGATCGTTTTCTGGTGTACCGGTCTTGAATTCAGGATTGGTCAGCACATCGATGAACGGCAACAGGAACTCGTCCTTGTCGCGGATGCTCTGCACCTCGTGGTACATATTGAACACCTCACCCTCATCCAACCCCAAGCTCTCCACGATGTACTGGTAAGCATGCGTATGGATGGCTTCTTCGAATGCTTGGCGCAACAAGAATTGGCGGCACTCTGGATTAGTGATGTGGCGATAGGTACCCAGCGCGATATTGTTAGCAGCCAAGCTATCGGCCGTAGTGAAGAAACCTAGATTGCGTTTCACCAGACGACGCTCATCGTCGGTCAAACCGTTTGGATTCTTCCACAATGCGATATCAGCCGACATGTTGATCTCTTGCGGCATCCAATGATTGGCACACCCCGCCAGATATTTCTCCCACGCCCATTTATATTTGAATGGGACCAACTGATTCACATCGGCGCTGCTATTGATGATGCGTTTGTCCTCGACACGGATACGTCCGGTAGAAGTGGAAGCGATGGTATAGCTGTGATCTGCCGCACTACTAGAGGATACACCCATTGCAGGCATGCGTGCCGCAACAGGTGTCGCAGTACTTGTTACTTCGTCATCAAAATTCAGCATGGTATTCCTTTGTTTTTATTATTCGCCGCACGCGCAGCGAAAGTATCATTTACTGACAAATCTCACAACGGATTGTGGTTCCAGCCACCCCTTCGGGTTTTAACTTGCTACGCAAGTAAGCCTTCACCGCAACCCTGCGCTTCGCATCAAAGATTGCGGTTACGACATAACCTAAAGGTTAGTCTTCACCGCAATCCTGAGTGCGAGGCTTGTTACTGACAAGCCTCGCACTCAGGATTGTCAATCGAACAGAACTTTGGCTCTTCAGCTGCTGGTGCAGCAAATGCCCCCCCAGCACCTTCCCCATTCGACACCGCATTCAACGAACCCGCGCGGGATGTTGATTTCTCAGCCGAGGTCGCACCCAGCGTACGCAGGTAGTAGGTCGTCTTCAGACCACGCAACCACGCCAACTTGTAGGTGTCATCCAACTTACGACCAGACACACCGGACATATAGATGTTGAGCGATTGCGCTTGATCTATCCATTTCTGGCGACGCGACGCCGCTTCGATCAACCAAGTCGGCTCGACCTCGAAGGCGGTCGCATACAGACTGCGCAATTCATTGGGGATACGATCGATCTTAGCCAAGCTACCGTCGAAATATTTCAGGTCAGCGATCATCACCTCGTCCCACAGTCCCATTTCCTTCAAATCCGCCACCAGATGTTCGTTGATGACGGTGAACTCTCCAGACAGATTGGATTTGACGAAGATGTTCTGGTAGGTCGGCTCGATACACGCAGACACACCGATGATGTTGGAGATCGTCGCAGTTGGCGCGATCGCCACGCAGTTGGAGTTGCGCATACCGAACTGCTTGATACGAGCACGCAAGGCATCCCAATCCATCGTCGCAGACATATCCACTTCAACGTAACCACCGCGTTGCTCTCGCAACATGTCCAAACTGTCTTGCGGCAGGATGCCCTTGTCCCACAAGCTACCGCGATAGCTCGCGTAACGGCCACGCTCTTCAGCCAACTCAGATGATGCCCAATATGCGTAGTAGCACACCGCTTCCATCGAACGATCGGCGAACTCGACCGCTTCTGGCGAAGAGTAAGGGATACGCAGGTCGTGCAAGCAATCTTGGAAGCCCATGATGCCCAAACCGACCGGGCGGTGCTTCAAGTTCGAATTACGTGCCTTAGCCACAGCGTAGTAGTTGATGTCGATGACGTTATCCAACATGCGCATCGCTGTCGTCACAGTCTGCTTCAACTTCTCATGATTGATCTGACCCGCTTGCGGGTGCCCCTTAGGGAACAGATGCGCTTCCAGATTGACCGAGCCCAAGTTACATACAGCGATCTCGCTATCCGATGTGTTCAGGGTGATCTCAGTGCAAAGGTTGGAGCTGTGCACCACACCCACATGTTGCTGTGGCGAGCGGATGTTGCATGGATCTTTGAAAGTGACCCAAGGATGACCCGTCTCGAACAACATGGTCAACATCTTGCGCCACAGACTTTGCGCAGGCACTTTCCGGAACAACTTCAGTTCGCCGCTGGCGACTTTCGCTTCGTAACCGAGGTAAGCCTTCTCGAATTCCGTGCCAAATTTATCGTGCAGATCAGGGCAGGTGGATGGCGAGAACAATGTCCACTCAGCGCCTTCCATGACGCGCTTCATGAACAGATCAGGGATCCAGTTCGATGTATTCATATCGTGTGTACGACGACGATCATCACCGGTGTTCTTGCGCAACTCCAAGAACTCTTCGATATCCAGATGCCACGTCTCCAAGTAGGCACACACCGCCCCCTTGCGCTTGCCACCTTGATTCACCGCGACCGCCGTGTCGTTCACCACCTTCAAGAAAGGTACGACACCTTGCGACTTACCATTGGTACCCTTGATGTGACTTCCGAGCGCACGCACGTTGCTCCAGTCGTTACCCAGACCGCCCGCGAACTTGGACAGCAAGGCGTTCTCTTTCAATGCCTCATAGATACCGTCAAGATCATCCGCCACCGTCGTCAAGTAGCAAGAAGAAAGCTGCGAACGGCGCGTACCCGAATTGAACAGGGTCGGCGTGGAGCTCATGAAGTCGAAGCTGGATAGCAATCGATAGAATTCGATGGCGCGCTCTTCACGATTGATCTCGTTCAAGCACAGACCCATAGCGACACGCATGAAGAATGCCTGCGGCAACTCGATGCGCTTGTCTTCAACATGCAAGAAATAACGGTCATACAAGGTTTGCAGACCGAGGTAGTTGAACTTCAGGTCGCGACTTGCGTCCAGCGCTTTACCCAAACGCACCAAGTCGAAACGCCCCATATCCTCGTTCAGCAGCTCAGCTTCGATACCGCGCTTGATGAATTTTGGGAAATATTCAGCGTAACGCTCAGTCATCTCCGCTGGCGCGACTTCTTCACCAATGATCTCGCAGCAGATGTTGTTCAACAGCAGACGTGCCGTAACGAAACTGTAAGCAGGGTCTTGTTCGATTAGCGTACGCGCAGAGAGGATGGCGCACTTGCGCACCTCCTCGATGGCGACGCCGTCATACAAGTCCTTCAAGGTCATCTTCAGGACCTTGTTCACATCGACCGCCGAACCCAAGCCTTCACATGCCGATTCGATACGCGCAGTCAAGGCCGCGACATCCAATGGACGCAAGACATCACCGTCTTTGACATTCAATACATGCTCAACGACTTCTGCTTTCGCTTTGGCGCGCTCTTGCATGCGCTTTTCACGATACAAGACATAAGATCGCGCGACATCATGCTCACCCGAACGCATCAAAGACAGCTCGACCTGATCTTGGATGTCTTCTATATGGAAGGTGCCGCCGTGAGGTTGACGACGCACTAATGCATTCACCACGCCAGCGGTCAATTGCTCGACCATCTCGCGCACACGCGCCGACGCAGCACCTTGCCCACCATTCACAGCGATGAAGGCTTTGGTCAATGCGATTGAAATCTTGGATGGCTCGAACGCCGCGACCGAACCATTACGACGAATGGTCTTGTATTGATCCAAAGGCAAACTAGACGACGAAGCGACGGAATCAGATTCTTTGTGCGTGAACACAGGTGTGGAAGCAGATGGCAAAACGTTTTCTGAAGCTTGCAGCATGTAACTCCCCCTTGGATTACTCGGCTTATCCGACCTCCCCAGCCGAATCACCCGAAAAACAAAAAACACTAGATGTAGTGGTCTAAACGATGAATTGGGGCTAATTCTAGTGTCTGTTTCGATTTATGCAAGAGGAATTTTGGCCTATATATTTTCTGTATCAGCCTTCGCTAATCCTCCCAAACCGACATCCCTTATCGTGCCTGAGAAAGATAGCGATCCCAGTCGAAAAAGGGGCCGGGATCGGTCTTGCGGGCAGGGGCGATATCGGAATGTCCTGCGATATCACGGATAGGATAGACGCGCTTGAGCAGGCGAGTGAGTTTGGCTAGGGATTGGTATTGAGCAGACTCGAACGGGACGAAGTCGCTCCCCTCCAACTCGATGCCGATGGAAAAATCGTTACAGCGAGTCCTGCCCTGCCATTCGGACACCCCTGCATGCCACGCCCGACGATTGCAAGGCACGAACTGGATGATGCGTCCATCGCGCCGCACCAAGAAATGTGACGACACCTCGACCCCCTTCAGTCGCTCATAGTAGGGATGGGTTGAGCAATCTAAGGTGTTGGTGAAGAACTCACAGATAGCCGACCCGCCGAACTCATCCGGTGGCAGGCTGATATTGTGGATGACCAAGAGAGTGATCGGGGTGCGGACAGGACGAGCGTCATGATTTGGCGAGGGAATACGTGCGACTCCGCTCAACCAACCGTTGGCATCGATCCTCATCCCTGTCTATCCTGAGATTGTCGAAGCGGCCTACCCTCTTCTGTGATCGACAGTCGTTCCATGCGATAACGCAATGCCCGAAAGGTCACCCCCAATATCTTGGCAGCGGCAGTGCGATTGAAATCGGTTTGAGCCAAAGCTTCCAGAATGGCTTCGCGCTCAACTCGGTCCAAATAGTCGGTGAGCGGGTATTTGCCTCCCGCTGTGGCCATTTGCGCCGCCGAACTGGATTCCATCGGCGATAACTGAAGGTCGTCAGGCGTGATGACCCCGTCAACGCACAACGCCACGGCACGCTCGATGATGTTCTCCAGTTCGCGCACGTTACCGGGGAAGTCGTAGCTCGCGAGCGCCTTCAACGCTTCTTTGGAGAATTGCGCCTTGGAATCGCCGCGCAGCCGCTCCAGCAGTTTCTTGGCGATGAGTGGCACATCCTCACCCATCTCACGCAAAGCGGGCATCTGAAGGTTGATGACATTCAATCGGTAATACAGATCTTGGCGAAACTTGCCTTCCTGCACACGCTTGGCAAGATCATGATGTGTGGCACTCAAGATGCGCACATCCACGACCTCCTCATCGGTCGCCCCTACACGACGCACCTTCTTCTCTTGGATCACGCGCAACAGCTTGACCTGCATCGCCAAAGGCAGGTCGGCCACTTCATCCAGCAACAAAGTCCCTTGGTTCGCAGCCTGGAAGAAGCCCTCCTTGTCCTTGTCTGCCCCCGTAAATGCCCCTTTGCGATAACCGAAGAACTCACTTTCCATCAGATTCTCTGGGATCGCACCGCAGTTCACGGGAACAAAGGGCTGACCGCGACGGGCACTCTGTTCCACCAGCATCCTCGCCGCCAATTCTTTACCGCTACCGGATTCGCCACTGATATGCACTGGCGCCTGGCTACGCGCCACACGAGCAACTAGGTCACGAACTTGCTGCATCGCAGGTGAATCACCCAACAGCAGCGTCCCATCTTTAACTGACTTGGCCTCACCATGCGGCAAACGCAAGGCGGAGCTCACCAAGGAACGAAGCTGATCCAAAGCGACCGGCTTGGAAAGATAGTCGAATGCGCCCGCCTTCAGCGCGGCGACCGCATTCTCCAGATTGCCATGCGCCGTGATCACCGCCACTGGCAGATCAAGGCCGTTCTCGCTGATATGACGCAAAACCGCTAGTCCATCCCCGTCCGGCATGCGCATATCCGTGAGGCATAGATCGAACTTGCTCGAATCGAGCCGCTGCAAGGCGCGCTGCACCCCGTTGGCACACTCCACCTCCAAGCCCATGCGCGTGAGTGCCAGTTCTAGCAACTCCAAGATATCCGCCTCATCATCCACGATCAGAACGCGCGGAATATTCGTAACCACCTCAGCCACCCCTTTCATCATTCATCGACATACCGAACAAGATGCGAAAGCAAGCGCCACCTTGTTCAGCAGCAAGATACTCGATGCGCGCCCCATTGGCCTCACACAGTTCGCGGGCGATATACAGGCCCAACCCTGTTCCACCCGCATCCGTCGTATTGAACGGCTCGAACAATTTCTGCACTGCCTCAGGCATGACGCCTTTGCCATCATCGATGATATCCAAAGTCACCCGCTCATCAGCATCGCTCACCACACGAATATTGACGCTACCCGCCTGCTTCTGACTATAGCGCAAAGCATTGCGACATACATTCCACAAGACCTGCTCCAGATGACCTCGGTCGAAATTCACCACACAGCTTCCCGCTATGTCTACTCTGAACACATCCGGCGAAACCCCTTCGACTTGGCATAGATTCTCAATGAAAGCAGGCAAACGCAAAGCGATGTCCAGTCTCTCGGCCTGCACACGGTCGCGCCTATTCACCTGCATCACGTCCTGCACGATACGGTTGAGACGAGAGGTATTGTCCAGAATGATCTGCAACAAACGATCTTTGGCAGGGTCATGACTACCCTCCTTCAGCAACTCGGTCGCATAACTGATGGAAGACAAAGGATTACGCACCTCATGTGCGATGTTCGCTGTGAGCCTGCCCAGTGCAGCCAGCTTGACTTGCTGCGCCTGCTCTTGCGCACGCTGGATATCCTCCAGCACGATCACCGCCCCCCAAAAACCTTCGCGCTCGACCGGCAGGAAACGGATACGCGCCATCTGGTTGCTGACTGGCAAGCGCAACACCTCATGCCCAAGCGCCTTGTTCTGACGCCACGCCGCGAACAACGCTTCTAACAAAGGGGAACAATCCGCCAGTCTTATCGATTCACCAGATCGGAAGGAATAGCCCAACATACGTTCGGCCCCGGGGTTGGATTGGCGTACCACGCCACGTTCATCCACCACCAACACACCGTCTGGCATGTCTTGGATCATCAAGCGATTCGCCTCGGCCATATTGGACAGATCCACGCCGCGCATAAAAGCTAATCGCTCGCTCGCCACCGCATACTTGGATAAGGTATGCGCCAGCCAAGCCACCGCAAAATAGGAAGTGCTGAGGATGCCCGCCTGCAAGAACTGCGCGATCGTGGCGTCACTCGCCAACACCGCATAACTATGTTCGAGCAGGATGGCGATACTGGCCAGCGCAGCGAACAACAGGGTGATGCGCCCGCCACGGGCGATCATGCCGCCCAACGCCAAGGAGACCAGCAATAACATCCCCAAGTTGCTCTGTATACCGCCGCCAAAATAGGTCAGCGCCGTCAACACGGCGATATCGACACCGATCTGGAAGGCCAACTGCAGCATCGGACGCGGCCAGCGCAACATGACGATCAAGGCCGACACGCACACCATCACCGCATAGAACACGGATATCCAGAAGAACCAGCGCTGATTGTGCACATTGAGCGTGAATATCTCGCCGAACAGCGAGGGCACCAACATCAGCACGCCGCCGAGCGTCAATCGATATAGATTGAAGAGACCTAGGGAACGCCAAAGGCTCTCTTGCGAAAGCGGATCGGCCACCTGCGAATTAGGGAACGTCGAAACGGAAGGGGATGAACTATCCCGCATAAGGGCTATTTGGATTCGTGCGCGCGACGATGTGCTTCGCCACAAAAGAATTTCCCATCGGAGAGCGTCGCCTCACTCTTAGGTAGATGCACACCACATTGCGTACAACGCACCATATCCTCGCTGGATGTGGCAGAGACATCTTGCTTGGGGGATGACTTGCGATAAGACTTCAACAACCAATAGACGACTGCGATGACGGCGAACAGAAACAATAGACGACTCATGCGCATTCTCCGAAAAAAGATTGGTCGGGGTGAGAGGATTCGAACCTCCGAGACTCCTGCGTCCCGAACGCAGTACTCTACCAGGCTGAGCTACACCCCGAACTGATGGGATCAGAACTGCCGTGTGGCAGCGAAGTGAGCCAATTCTAACAAACACTGTTTATGTTTTGAATCGACGAAGCCAGCGATACAAACACGCGCAGCTTCCGCTTCTTGCAGAGCTTGTTGACGCGTGAAATCGAGTGCACCCGTATCGCGGATGATGTCCAACACCTCGGCGAATCTACTCACATCCCCCTGCTCGATCGCCTCGCGCACCACCGCTGCTTGCTGCGGTGTGCCGTGCTGCATGGCGTAGATCAAAGGCAGCGTCGGCTTACCTTCAGCAAGATCATCGCCCAGATGCTTGCCCGTCTGCGCCTCATCGGCAGAGTAATCCAGCACGTCGTCGATCAACTGGAAAGCCGTGCCCAGATGCATGCCGTACTTGGAAGCCGCTTCTTCATCAGCGGCAGAAGCCTTGCCCAAGATCGCTCCCAGACGCATCGCCGCTTCGAACAACTTGGCTGTCTTGCAATGGATGACGCGCATGTAATTCGGCACATCCACATCCGCATCGTTGCAATTGAGCAACTGCAACACCTCTCCCTCGGCGATGACGTTGGTCGCATCAGCCAAGGTCTGCATCACACGCATCTCACCCACGTCCACCATCATCTGGAACGCGCGCGAGTAGAGGAAATCGCCCACCAATACGCTGGCCGCGTTGCCGAACAGCGCATTCGCCGTCTCACGCCCACGACGCAACTCCGATTCGTCCACCACATCGTCGTGTAACAAGGTCGCGGTATGGATGAACTCCACCACCGCCGCCAAGTCGTGCTGATGCTTGCCTGTGTAACCGAATGACTGAGCGGAGAGCAACACCAACGCAGGGCGCAAGCGTTTGCCACCGCTATTGATGATGTACTCACCGATCTGATTGACCAGCGTCACTTCGGAATGCAGGCGGGTACGAATCACCGCATCCACCGCCGCCATGTCCGATGCGATCAACTGTTTGAGCTTATCCAAGGAATTCCCTATTCTGAATCATCACTACTGCTCGGCGCGTGTTCGCGCTCTTTTGAGGGGGCGGATTGTCGCACAAAGCCCCTTAACTGATAACCGCCCTGTTACGCTGTAGATATAAACCGATCCCCACCCCCACCACGCTCAAGGCCATCACGTAATGCGCAGGGGCGAGCTTATCTAACGGCAGCAGCAGGCTGACCATCACTGGCGTCAAACCACCGAACACGGCGTAGGCGACGTTGTAGGAGAACGACAAGCCGGAGAAACGCACCACGGGAGGAAAGGACATCACCGCCGCACTCGGCACCACGCCGATGACTCCGACAAAGAATCCGCACAGTGCATAGAGTGCGTTGATATTTTCCGGCGCAACGCCGAGCTGTTGATAGAGCAACCAAGAACTCGCACCCAAGCCGACACAACCGATAGCCAACACACGCCCTGCGCCAAAACGATCTGCCAATGCGCCGAACAAGATGCAGCCGACGCTCAAGGCCAGCGTGGCGATGCTGTTCGCTTGTAATGCCGTACTCGCAGGAATAGCGAACAGCTTCTGCACCAAGGTCGGTGTCATCAGGATCATCACCACCACCGCAGCGGAGAGTAGCCAAGTCATCAGCATCGTCAACACGATGGCGGGCCTATGCTCGCGCACCACCGTCTTCAGCGGCAACTCGTCGGCCAGTTGCTTGCGTGCCTGCATCTCTTTGAACACGGGCGTCTCATGCAGATACCCGCGCAGCCACACCGACACCAGGCCGAACACACCGCCGATGATGAACGGTATGCGCCATCCCTCAGCGAGCAACTCAGCGGGTGCGTAACTGCGATTCACTGCCATCGCCACCAGCGAACCTAACAGGATGCCGCCCGTCAGTCCCGCAGTCAGCGTGCCACAAGCGAAACCAACGTGGCGCTGTGGCACATGCTCGGCCACGAACACCCACGCACCTGGTACTTCGCCACCAATCGCCGCGCCCTGCATCACACGCAAGGCCAGCAGCAACAACGGCGCCCAGATGCCGATGACCGCATAGGTCGGCAACAGGCCGATGAGCAAGGTGGGCACGGCCATCAGCAAGATGCTCAACATGAACATGCGCTTGCGCCCGAATAGGTCGCCGAAGTGCGCCATGATGATGCCGCCCAAGGGACGGGCCAGATAACCTGCCGCGAAGATGCCGTAGGTCTGCACTTGACGCAGCCAGTCAGGCATGTCGGGCGGGAAGAACAGTTGCGAGATGGCCGCCGCGAAAAACACAAAGATGATGAAGTCGTAGAACTCCAGCGCCCCGCCGAGTGCGGCGAGTGACAACGTTCGATAATCGTTCCTGTTCAAACTAGACACGTTCGACCTTTCTCGCTTTCAACATCGCCTTCGCCGTCTGCACGATAGCGTAGATCGCCAACGGCACATCGATGAGGTAATCCCAGATATTGGTGGACTCGTACCACCCCATACTCCACGCCGACACAGCTAAGGAACAAGCAGTAGGCAATAGATAAGAACCGCGACGCATGGACCACAGAGACAACAGCGCCAACATCACCAGCAGACCGACCCCGCCGAAACCCGAACGATAAGGATCGGACATGCCGAGGCCCAGTGCGAATGGATACAACAGAAGCGCCAACACACTAAGGAATAAGAACAGTGCGCCACGCTCACGCGCACTCCACCATGCCGCGCCGTCGCCTCCCGCCAACTGACGCAGACGAGAGGTCAGCGCAGCGACCAACAGCAACACACTAGGCATACTCAAGTCACCCACTAAGCCACGCAAGAAGCCCGCCAGCGAGAGTCCGAACACAGGCAACAACACCGCGCCATAGACAACCAACACGAACAACCAACGTTTAGCTTGGCTGAGGCGCGTCGCCAAAGGCAAACGCAACACTAGCAACAGCCACACCAGCGCGAGTCCCGACAAACCTGTCCAATCGGTGAATGACATTTATTTGCCCCCCTTCAAACGTTGCTGCAACCACAGGCTATCGAACACCACGTGTTTGATGAAGGTGCGGTTCCAGGTGTACGCCACATGGATGTCGCCGTTATGCGCTTGGATCATGTACGGATACGAGAACTCGAAATGACAGCCGCCATTGCTGCGCACCCACCGTTTGGCTGACTCCACATGGCCTGCGAGTCGTTGCCCATCTTCTTCTAATCTCTCGTCACTGCTGCGCGCCAGCCCCTCGACCAGCGTCGTGCATGCTGGCTCATCCAATGTCGCACCGCGCAGGCGGCTCATCTCTTCCAGTCGGCGCAACTCTTGCCATGTCGCACCACCATCGCCGGATATTTGCAGACTCAGATTCTCGCGCCCATGCTCTTGGTCGTTGAACACCGCCAGCCATTTCCCATCCGGCAGCACCAGCGCCGCCAAAGCAGCATTCGAATTCTTCATGACGGACTTCGTTGGTTTACTCCAACGCCGCCCACCATCTTCAGTCGTCATCGCCATCGCGCGCGGCGTTTCATCCTTGCCTGCATAACGCGTCAGCACCGTCGCTTCTTTCTCATTGCGTACCAACACCACAGGTTGCAAAGTGCCTTGACCGCCCGCCGCCAATCTCTGTTTGTCGATGACCTTGCCCGCTTTGTCGAGGTGCAACATCTCGGCGTATTTGCTGATGAACTCGTGATACACGGGCAGCCCCACCGTGCCGTCGCTATAGAAGACCGGCGGCGATTTCACCAAGGTGCTGATGTTCATGAAGGGCGAGGTGATGAGACGGCGCGGCGCACTCCAACTCTCGCCCTCGTCGTGAGAGGTCAGCACACTGATGGAACTGCCCGCCCATCCACCCAACGAAACTGTGACGTAGAACATCCACAGTGAACCATCCGGCGCGCGCGTCGCCACGGGGTTGCCCACCTTCGAGATGTAACGATGCAGACCGCGTTGCGTATCGCCACGACCGATCACCACCTGCTCATCGCTCCACGCATCTTTTACAGGATCGAACACTGAGCTGTTGATGGTCACATCCGACGCGCCCTCGCGACTGCCGGAGAACCAGAATGCGCGCACGCGACCATCCTTCAGTTCGACCAGCGAAGCCGCGTGTGTCTGCACATTGAATCGGCTCGACGCGAAATATGAATCGATGCGACCTTGCGGCGCGACCGTCTCAGCGACACGCACGGTCTGGCGGCGCCCCTTCTTGCGCACTACCACCTGCTTCACGACCACCGTCTTCTCGGGCGTCTTCACTTCTGGCACAGGCGGCATACGGAATCCATACGCCACATGCCACCCCGAGGCCTTGAACAAAGCCATCGAGAAGGCAGTGAGCACGAACGCCAGCAACGCCAACCTTTGATATTTCCCCATCAGCGACATCCCTCTTGTTGTGTATCCGTTTGTTTGACGCGACTTTCCTGCGGCGATTCCAACAACCACTCGCGCTCGAACAGATGTTGATACACCTCGCCATTCAGCATCGCATGCAACTCATCGCTACTGTGACGACCACGTATCTCCAAGCGCTGCCCGATGACCGCGCATCCTTCGCACGGCTTGGCTTGCAATGGCAAGCGCACCGCGAACAAGGGGTAGCGCTCCACCATCTGCTCCATGCTCAGATCCCAATTCTCTTGATAGCCATACACCTGCGCACCTTTCAACATGATGTTCGGGCCTTCGAAATGTGCACGGAAGTTGCACGGCACCCACACCGTCTTGTCCTGCACATATTGCTTGGCCGATACACCGTATGTTCCGAGTGCGCCATCGAAGGGACGCAAGAAGGCCGCTAGACCCAACAAGGTGAGTAGCGCCACCACATTCACCAGACCGCGCGTCCAAGTCTTAATGAAGATCGCCAACAAACCCAACACCACGGTCACGCTCATCAACAGCCAATAGCCAAAGCCATACAAGCCGCCGACCTCGTTCTCCAAACTATTGGCTAGCCAACCGAACAAGCCGAGCACCACACCACACGCAACGAGACTGAGCACGAACACCCAGCGCGGGATGCGATGCCAGTTCAGCGCACACAACAAAGCCACGCCCGGCATGGCCTCCAACAGGTAACGTGCCGTGCGCTGACTGGGGATGGCGAACACCACGAACAACACCGCCATCCATATCCACACCAATCGCTCTTCTTCACTCAGATAGTGGCGGCGACGGTAAGCCAGCACGAACACCGCTGCCACAGGGAACGCCAACAGCCCCGCGTTCATCGGATAGCCGAGCATCAGCGCCCATACGCTGCTACCACCCCAAAAGAATTGCCCCCAATAACTTCCCGAACGTGCATCGAACTTGCTCGCGTTCTCACCCATCACGAACTCGCGCCACACCGACTGCGGATCGGGATCGAACACGAACCACAGTGCGAACAATGCCAGCGCGATGCTGCCTGTTAACACTGGCTTGAACGCATCGCGCACAAAGAACTCGCGCCATTGATAACGACGATGATGTAGGTACCACCACACCAAGATCAGACCGATAGGCGCGAGTAGCGCGAAAGACTTATAGAGCAGCCCGATACCGATCTCGACACCCAACAACGCTGGTATCCAAAAGCGTGATGCAAAGCCGAACGAGCGCCAATACAACAAAGTGAAGAACGGCAGGAACAACCAAAACACCTCACCCGGATTGACCAAGAAGGGTCTGCCATAACGATAAGTGCTGAAGAACGCAAGGTAGGTAAGGGCCGCGACGAAGCCTGTCTCGACCTTGCCTGTGAGCCGCTTCGCCAACAGGAAGAGCAGCAACGCCGTGAGTAAGGTGTAGATCACGCTAGGGTAGCGCAGATGCCACCAATCCCAATCACTCCCCCAGTTCGTCGAAGCGATACCCTGCCAGAACACCAGCGGCGGTTTGGTGTTGCGCATATCGTCCAGTGAAGACTGCAAAGGTAGCCACTCGCTACTCTGCGCTGTCATGCGGGTGATGTGGGCGTACACCTCTTCATCGCCATTGCGCGGGATATGCAGACCATCGAGGCCGTAGAGATAGACAAACACCGCCAACAGCAAAGCGACCAAGTAACGCGTCACAGGAGTGGCAACGATACGACTCAGCATGTCAGGCTTGTTTGTCTTGCTTTGAGTCAGACCCCAGCTTGGTGCGGCCGAAGGTCCAGATGTCATTGAGTAGGAAGTTCAACACACTGGTCACACCGATCGCGATGAGGTTGGCGATCTGATAGTAGAAGTGCGGTGCCAGCAGATTGGTGAACACGATCTGCAAGATGATGCTCAAGCTACACGCCAACGAGTATTGGCCGAACTGCGCGGGCATGGACAGGTGGTGATACTGCTTGCGGTCCGCCCACGTCCAATAACGGTTCCACATGAAGTTATTGAGCGTCGCCAAGAAGATGGCCAGTGCCAAAGAAAGATTGAGGCGTATCTCGGTCGTCTGCACCGTATTGAACAAGAACTCCTGAGCCATGTACAACACACCGATATTCACCACCGTGCCGGAGGCACCGACCGTGCCGAACTTCAAGAAACGACGCGAGAAGATGCGACGCAGCAGCGAAGCCGTGCGCATCCTGATCTTGAACGGAGATGCCATCCTAGTGCGCACCCTGCAGCAGAGTTCGTGCCTGCAACAGCACCTGCTCTGGCGTGATCTGTTGCAGACATTGGTTGTTTCCATCACAAGGTGAGAGGCGATGGTTGTAGGCAGTTAGACAGGGAGAGCAAGACAACGAGGTGTAAAGACAATGGATGTTGGGTGCTAAGGGGCTATACAGCGCAGGCGTCTCCGGCCCGAAGAACACCAATGTCTGCAAGGGCGTGAGCGCAGCGAACTGGCCTGGCCCGCCGTCATTCGTCACCAACAAAGAAGCGTGATGGAAGATGGCCAACAGATGACGTACCGACTTGGTGTAACCGGTGAGGTCGATGCACAAGTCATGTTTGCAATGCGCCACGATCTCCAACGCCAAGGGCTTGGCATCCGGCAGACCGATGAGACCGACCGCATAGCCGTCCTTTAGCAACTCATCGCACAAACGTTTGTAATAAGCAGGCGGCCAAGCGCGGATGGGCAACAGCCCGCCGTCGGGATAGACCAGGATCAATTTCTTGCCCTGAAGCACAGGGAAATCTTTGAGCAGTTGAGCGGTGATGCCCGCCACCTCGCCCGCGTCGAACTGCAACATCGGCGGCGCACTCACTTCATGGGCAGGCGCTTTGGCGATCGGTGTGCCGTTCGACTCGATGGCATCCACCATGGTGAGGAACTGTTGCGACAGATGACGGTAGGGGTTGTACATCACCTTGCGGTTCATGAACGTACCGCGATATAGCCCTTCCTGCGTGTGCGGATGGAAACCGACATGTAGCTTCGCGCCCGACAGATAGGAGAAGATGCTGCTGGCGCGCGAGAACAATTCGCAATCAATGACGACATCGAAGTCCAGCGAACGCATCTTGAGGAGAGCCTTGATGCTGTCGCCCGCGAACTCGCCCAACGCCTTGTCATTCAGCGTGATGACATTCTCTTTGGGCATCACGCCCAACAGATCCAACACCTCGCGGTTCTTGCGGAACATCAGCATGTGCAGTTCGGCGTTCGGGTAGCGACGTCTCAGCTCGGCGAACATAGGCTGCGCCAACACCAAGCTACCCATCTCGGACAACAATACGATGAGGATGCGCTTAGGCTGCTCGACCTTGGGTGCGCCGACGAAGGACACACGCAGCTTCTCGATGAGCGACAAAACCGCACAGATCGGCACTCCGGCCAGTCGATCCACAGCCCGTTGGAAATTGATGTTCAAGAAGCAGCCCTGTCTTTGGATTGGAATGTCGGAGGCGTGAGCCGTTCCGACGCTGCGCGATTATCGGCGAAAGCACCCGCCCGAACAAGCCAGAATGAGACATCTGTTCGTCGTTGCTCCCATGGTGTAAATTGCCCCCCATTCCTCACTCCCGTCGCCCACACCAAAGACACGTCAGATGAGCCATCCTTCACACATCGGCCCCTATCGTCTGCTTAAAAAATTAGGCGCAGGTGCGACCAGCGTGGTCTATCTGGCACATGACCCGGCCAACGACCGCGAGATCGCACTCAAAGTCATCAACCAAGCCTTCCTTGATAATCCCAGGAACGGACGCCAGAACCGCAAACAGTTGCAGAACGAGGCGACGCTTGCGGGCAAGCTATCGCATCCTCACATCGTCACCACCTACGAGGCCGTCATCAGCGACGAGGTTTGCTACATCGCGATGGAACATGTGCCGGGCGGCACATTGGAAAGACACATCCACGCCGATGACCTATTGCCACTCGATCGCGTGGTCGCCTACATGTTCGAATGTTGTCGTGCCCTCAACTACGCGCAGTTCAACGGCGTCATCCACCGAGACATCAAACCAGCCAACCTGTTACTTGGTGACGAGGACACTCTCAAGATATCCGACCTCGGGGCCGCCGTGCGCATGGACATCGAGCAGACGCAAAGCAACGTCGGCTCCCCCAACTATATGTCGCCAGAACAAGTGCGCGGCGAGGCGGTCACGCACCAGACCGACATCTATTCGCTCGGCGTGGTGATGTATCGCTTGCTCACCGGACACTCACCCTACAGCCCGAAGAACTTGGCCAACCTGTACCACCAGATATTGAACGAGACGCCCATCGCGCCGAGCCAACTGCGCAAGGACCTGCCTGCCACACTGGAACGCATCGTTCAGACGGCCATGCAAAAAGACCCTGCTAAACGCTTCGCGACATGGCGCGACTTCGGCAATGCACTGGCCGCAGTCGGCCATTTCGAGAAGAGCGACCTTGAGGTCAACGAGACTGAGAAGTTCGCCGCGCTACGCAAGATGCAGTTCTTCGAGGATTTCGCCGACATCGAGCTGTGGGAGATCCTGCGCATCAGCGAATGGCAGAAACAACCTGAGAAGACCGTCCTCATGCGCGAGAACGAGATGGGCGACGAGTTCTACATCATCATCGACGGTAGCGTCAGCGTCACCCGTGGCTCGCGCTTGCTCATCGCTCTGCGCAAAGGCGATTGCTGTGGCGAGATGGCTTACATCCGCGGCCGCCGCATGCCGCGCTCCGCCACCGTCACCGCCAACACCGACGTCACCGTGATGAAGATAGACCCGCACCAACTCAATCAACTATCGGAGCAGTGCCAATCGCACTTCAACCAGTCCTTCATGTTCGTCCTAGCCGAGCGCCTGCGCATGTCAGATGATCGCGTATCGAAACTTATCAGCTAGCAGGCTATTGAAAAACGTCGCGAGGATGGTCAGATGCAAGGCGCACGGAGCGGAGCGACCGAGAAAATGAGCAAGGCGAATTTCGGCGAAGACTTACCTTTAGGTTATGACGAAGCCACATATCAGGTGGATAGGCGAGGTTGCGAGCACCGCGCAACGCCGCAGATGACCACCGCAGTAGTTTTTAAATAGCCTGCTAGAATCCGCCGCCCTATTTATTCTGGAGATTTCGCAACATGACAACCAAGACCATCATCAGCACACCCGATGCACCCGCCGCTATCGGCACATACTCGCAAGCCGTGCGCGTGGACGACACCGTCTACCTTTCCGGCCAGATCGGCCTCGACCCTGACACCATGACCTTGGTGGATGGCATCGAAGCGCAAGTGAATCGTGTGTTCAAAAATCTGCGTGCGGTCGCCGACGCATCGGGTGGCAGCTTGGATGACGTGGTGAAGCTCAACATCTATCTCACCGACTTGGGACATTTCGCCAAAGTGAACGAGATCATGGCGACCTACTTCAGCCAGCCCTATCCCGCCCGCGCCGCTGTCGGTGTGGCCACACTGCCGCGCGGTGCATTGGTCGAAGCGGATGGCGTGCTCATCCTGCAGTTCTGATCCGCCCTCAAATAGCAGTAACGAACCGCCCGCCCCATGACACAACCGCAGAACATCGGTAAGTATTCCATCGTCAAGAAACTCGGCCAAGGTGCGACCAGCACCGTGTATCTCGGCTTCGACCCCTTCGCCAAACGCGAAGTGGCGATCAAGGTGTTGAAGCAGGATATATTGAACGACCCGAAGTTCGGCAAGATCTATCAACGCCAACTGGACAACGAGGCTTCGCTGGTCGGCAAACTGTCGCACCCACACATCGTGGCCATCTACGACGCCCTCATCGGCGACAACGAGAGCCACATCGTGATGGAGTATGTGAACGGCGGCACCTTAGAGAGACATGCCGAACCGGATGACCTGCTGCCCATCGACCGCGTGGTGGAATACATGTTCAAGTGCTGCCGCGCATTGAACTACGCGCAATTCAACGGCGTCATCCACCGCGACATCAAGCCGGCAAACATGCTGTTAACCGCAGAGGGTGACATCAAGATATCCGACATGGGTGCGGCACTGATACTGAATCTAGAGCAAACGCAAGTGAGCAACCTCGGCTCACCCAGCTACATGTCACCGGAACAGATACGCGCCGAGACACTGACACACCAGACCGACATCTACTCACTCGGCGTAGTCATGTACCGCCTGCTAACTGGCCACGCACCCTATACCGCGCAAAGTCTCGCCAGCCTGTGCCATCAGATTTTGAATACGACTCCGCCCACGTTGCGCTCTCATCGCGAGAACATCCCGCCCGAACTCGAACATGTGTTGTTGCGTGCGATGCACAAAGAAAAATCGCAACGCTATGCGAATTGGAAAGACTTCGGCAGCGACCTCGCCGCCCTCGGACGTTTCGAGCAGACCGATGTCGAGACCAACCAGACTGAGAAATTCACTGCGCTACGCGAGATGACGCTGTTCAAGGATTTCACCGATACCGAACTGTGGGAGATATTGCGCGTCGGTAGCTGGCAGAAACAACCTGTGCAGACCGTGCTGATGCGTGAAGACGAGATGGGCGATGACTTTTACATCATGATCGAAGGCAGCGTGAACGTCACCAAGGGTGGCAAATTGCTCAACCTCATCAGCCGCGACGATTGCTTCGGCGAGATGTCCTACATCAGCGGCAAGGTCGTGCCCCGCTCCGCCACTGTCACCGCTAGCACCGAAGTCACCGTGCTGCGCATCGCCCCCAAACTGCTAGCCCAACTCTCCGACCACTGCCAACTGCATTTCAACCAAGCCTTCCTGCGCGTGATGGCAGACCGCTTGCGTATGGCGGACACCCGCTTCGCCAAGTTGGCGAACTAGAAGCTGGCTGCATTGGCTACACCCTCCAAAATCTCTCCGACGACGCTGGCGAAACTCGCCAAGCTCGGCATCCATCATCGTGCCGATCTGTTGCTGCATCTGCCGCTGCGCTACGAGGACGAGACACAGATCACGCCCATCGCCGATGCGCAGCCGGGGATGACGGTACAGGTGCAGGGCGTGATCACGCATAGCGAGGTGATGTTCCGCCCGCGTCGTAGCTTGGTGTGTCGACTGATGGAAGGCCATGAGGAACTCACCTTACGCTTCCTCAATTTTTATCCCAGCCAACAGAAACAACTCGCCGTGGGCAAACAGATTCGCGCCATCGGCGAAGTGCGCATGGGCTATTTCGGCTTGGAGATGGTGCATCCGAAATGTCGCGCGGCGGATGACGACACCCCTTTGCAGCAAAGCCTCACGCCCATCTATCCGACTACGGCGGGACTCGCGCAGCCAGTGTTGCGCAAGCTCATCAACAATGCGCTGGAGACCATCCCGCTCACCGACACCCTACCTGCACCGCTGTTGAAGAGACTGAAGCTTGCAGATTTCGGTGACAGCCTACGTCTGTTGCACAACCCGGCTGCGGATGTCTCGGCGACCGAGCTGGAAGAGCACAACCACGCTGCGTGGCGACGCATCAAGTTCGATGAACTGTTGGCGCAACAACTCTCCATGCGCGTGCATCACCGCGAACGCAGCAAACGCATTGCGCCTGCCCTGCCACCACATCAGAAGTTGACCGCTGCCTTGTTGAAGAAGCTGCCGTTCAAACTCACTGGCGCGCAACAGAAGGTGTGGCAGGAGATCGCGCACGACTTAACACAAGCCCATCCGATGCAACGTCTGCTGCTGGGCGATGTAGGCAGCGGTAAGACCATCGTCGCCGCACTCGCCGCGCTGCAAGCCATCGAGAACGGCTATCAGGTCGCCTTCATGGCACCCACCGAGATACTCGCCGAACAGCATTACCTCAAATTGAGCGAGTGGCTCGTCCCGCTCGGTATCACGCCCGTATGGCTCTCCGGCAGTTTGAAGAAGAAAGAGAAGACCGCCGCCGCAGAGCGCATCGCCACGGGCGACACCTTGCTCGCCATCGGCACGCATGCGCTGTTCCAAGCCTCGGTCGAGTTCAATAAGCTCGGCCTCGTCATCGTGGATGAGCAACACAAGTTCGGCGTGCAGCAGCGCCTCTCCTTGCGCAACAAAGGCGACGAGCCGCATCAACTCATGATGAGCGCCACCCCCATCCCGCGCACCTTGGCGATGAGTTACTACGCCGACCTCGACGTATCCGTCATCGACGAACTGCCGCCCGGACGCACACCCATCGTCACCAAGCTGGTGAGTGATGCGCGCCGCGACGAGGTGTTCGAACGTGTGCGTGCCGCGTGCTTGGCTGGTCGTCAGGCGTATTGGGTGTGTCCGCTCATCGAGGAATCCGATGCACTGGAAGTGGAATTGCAGAACGCCATCGAGACACATCAACAACTGACCGAAGCACTGCCCGAACTGAACGTTGGATTGGCGCATGGCCGCTTACCCCCCGCCGAGAAGGCCGCCGTGATGGCCGCATTCAAAGCAGGCGAGTTGCATCTACTGGTCGCCACCACCGTCATCGAAGTGGGGGTGGATGTGCCCAACGCCAGCTTGATGGTGATCGACCATGCCGAACGCATGGGGCTGGCGCAACTGCATCAACTGCGCGGCCGCGTGGGTCGCGGTGCGGCAGAGAGCATGTGCGTACTGTTATTCATGCAACCCCTTTCCGAGTTGGCGCGCGAACGCTTGAAGGTCATCTACGAAAACACTGACGGCTTCGTCATCGCGCAACAAGACTTACAATTACGCGGCCCGGGCGAACTGCTGGGCGCACGACAGAGCGGCGTGGCGATGTTGCGCTTCGCCGACCTGACCGAAGACGAAGACCTGCTGGAACAGGCGCGACTCACCGCAGACGAACTGCTACGCGACGCACCCGATGTGGCTCGCGCGCACTTACACAGATGGATGGCGAACAAACATGACTTCTTGCAAGTCTGACCGAATCTGGAGCGGCATGGCCTCAGGCTGCGATGCCGCATTGCGCCCGTGGCTGCACGACCACGGCTCACTCACCCAGCGCATCCAACAACGCTGCGAACGATTCTCCGTTCAACCCGTGCGCAGCGGCTTGGCGCGTATCGCATTCGACGAAGCCACGATACTCGGCATCGCACCGCACCACCTCGCCTACTCGCGCGAAGTGTTCTTGCTTGCCGATGGCAAACCCGTGGTGTTCGCGCACAGCACCACAGCCAGCAGCCATCTACGCGGCGCGTGGAAAGCGATGAGCGGGCTGGGCAACCGTTCGCTCGGCAGCCTGCTGTTCACGCATCCGCTTGTGATACGTCAGCCGCTGCGATTCAAAGCTCTAAGTGCGCACCACCCTCTCTATCGCAGCGCCACACAAAACTTGGAGAGCGCTTCAGACACCCTGTGGGCGCGCCGTTCACTGTTCACGCTACACGGCGCGCCGCTGTTGGTGACGGAAGTGTTCTTGCCGCAGATATTGAAGCTCAAGTAAGACCGCAGGTTAAAATGGCGACATGAAAATCGCCGAACGTCTCCACCTCTACATCCAACTCACCCGCCTGCATCGCCCCATCGGCATCTTGCTATTGCTGTGGCCGACGCTGTGGGCGGTGTGGATCGCAAGCAAAGGGCATCCTTCGTGGCTCGTGCTCATCATCTTCACCCTCGGCACGGTGTTGATGCGCTCCGCCGGATGTGCGGTGAACGACTACGCCGACCGCCACATCGACAAGCATGTGAAGCGCACACAAGACCGCCCGCTCACCAGCGGCAAAGTGAGTGAACGCGAGACTCTGTGGCTTGCCATCGTGCTAGCCCTGCTCGCCTTCGCACTCATCCTGCCGCTCAATCCGCTGACTTGGCTATTGGCTTTCCCCGCTGTGTTCCTCGCCGCAAGCTATCCCTTCACCAAACGCTTCTTCGCCATCCCGCAAGCCTACCTCGGCATCGCCTTCGGCTTCGGCATCCCCATGGCGTTCGCTGCCACACTCGGTCACGTGCCACCTGTCGCATGGGTGCTACTGCTCGCTAACGTGTTCTGGGCGATCGCGTATGACACCGAGTATGCGATGGTAGATAGAGACGACGACATCCACCTCGACATACACTCCTCCGCCTTGTTCTTCGGCAAATACGATGTCATCGCCGTGATGGTGTGCTACCACATCACCTTGCTGTTGCTGGCGATAGCGGGATTGATGGCAGACCTAGGACAACTCTATTTCGTCGGCCTCATCACAGCCTATGGCATCGCATGGCATCACTACTCGCTCATCAAAGAAAGAAGCCGCGACAAATGCTTCGCGGCTTTCTTACACAACAACTGGATCGGGGCGGCGGTGTTTGCAGGGGTGGTGGCAGATCATTTGGTGCGCTGATGCCTGACACCCCATTGCCCCCTGACAATCATTCGAGCAACGAGCCTATCTGCACATCAATGGACACGACGGATAACAAGCCTGCAGATGAAATCATGTGCCATTGCAGCGGCACCAAGCGGGACAACATTCAAAACCTGTTCGAGCAAGGAATGGATATGTATGCCATTTCCCGCTGGACGGGCGCACTCTCAGGTTGTGGGGGCTGCGAGTGGGATATCGCAGATTTCCTGAAGCAACTTGCCGATGAAAAGAGAAATAGCCCTTAGTGCAATAACGATCACACCCCGCGCATTCCTAAGAAAATGGATTGCGACTCACTTGGGCACCTTGCCACGCGTCACCCATAGACTCGCGAACATGAAGGTGGCGATGATGAGAGCGACGATGCCTAGCGACAGCCCCACTGGGATCTTGTAAAAGTCGACGATCAGCATCTTGGTTCCCACGAACACCAGCACCATGGCTAGGCCGTATTTCAGCAGATGGAATCGCTCCGCTATCTCTGCCAACATGAAATACATCGCGCGCAACCCCAGAATGGCAAAGATATTCGAAGTGAACACGATGAAGGGGTCTGTCGTGATCGCAAAGATCGCGGGGATCGAGTCGACGGCAAAGATCAGGTCGGATAACTCGATCATGACGAGCACCAAAAATAATGGCGTGAACGTTCTCACTCCATTTTCATACACCCAGAATTTTTCGCCGCGATAGTCTGGTGTCAGCCGCAGATGACGCTTGAACCAATTGACGAGGGGATTCTTGCTCATGTCTGGCTCGACCTCGGCAAACATCAACATCTTGATGCCTGTACCAACAAGGAATGCGCCGAACAGATACAGCAACCAATGGAATTCTTGTACCAACCATGCGCCCGCCACGATCATGATGGCACGCATCACGATCGCACCGATCACACCGTAGATCAGCACGCGCCGCTGAAACTCAGCCGGCACCGCAAAGAAAGTAAAGATCATCAGGAAAACGAAGATGTTGTCTACCGCCAGCGATTTCTCGATCAGGTATCCGGTCAGAAACTCCATCGCCTTGGTATCTGCCACTTCACTGCCGTATACGCCGTTGAGATAGCGCCACAACCCAAGGTTGAACAACATGGCCAATATGAACCAAACCGCCGACCACGCCGCCGCCTCTTTGAAGCTGACCTTGTGCGCCTTGTTACCACCAACCAGAAACAGATCAACAGCAAGCATCACCAAAACAAACCCGATGAAAACCGCCCACATCCAAGGTTCACCCACCTGCAGCGAAGCGTCCATATCGTTCCTCAAATTCACCAAATGCGGTAGATACTAGCCATACAGCTCAAGTTCGGTCCATCAACGCACTTTTTCGCTTACTCTTCTAAGAGGCTTCTTAGCATCCACGCGTTTTTTTCATGCACCTCCATGCGCGCCGAAAGCAGATCGACAGTCGGTTGGTCGCCTGCCTTCTCGGCGATAGGCAACACTTCTCGCGCAGTACGCACGACGGCTTCTTGTCCGGCGACGAGTTGTTTGATCATGTCTTTCGCGCTGACGCTGCCCGTGCTTTCTTTGATGCAAGTGAGGGCGGCGAATTCTTTGTAGCTGCCGGGTGCGGGATAGCCCAGTGAGCGGATGCGCTCGGCGATCAAGTCCACTGCGTTCCATGTCTCGGTGTATTGCGTCATGAACATGATGTGCAGGGTCTGGAACATGGGGCCGGTGACGTTCCAGTGGAAGTTGTGTGTCTTGAGGTAGAGGGTGTAGGTGTCGGCCAGCATGCGCGCCAGACCGTCTGCGACTTTCTTGCGGTCTTTCTCTGAGATGCCGATGTTGATGGGGCTGATCTTGCTCATGATGTTCTCCTTGGTTGATTGAAACCGGTTGATGTCATCGTGCCGAGGCTAAGTGCTTTCCACAGCGACGATGTTATCAGCTTTGTTATTGGCTGCCAGCGGCGTGCCGACTCGCTTGGTCATCTCGCTACGTTCTGCGGCGAACTCGCCGGTCAACACGAATCCGCTGATGCGATCTGATGCGTCGAGGAAGGCCATCTTGATACCGTTGCCGGATGCCAATGTCTGCCAAGCGCCTGCTGCATCACGCGCCACGGGCAACACGGCGACGGGATGCGCGGGCGTCTTCACCACCACAGGCATGGCGGGGAACACGACCGCCGTGTCTTCACCTGCCAAGGTCTTCGCCAATGCACGCGCCGCATGCATGATGGGGAGGACGAATGGTTGCACGCGGCCTTCGATCTCGGCGCAATCACCCAACGCGAAGATGTCTGCATCGCTGCTGCGCAAATGTGCATCTACCTTGATGCCGCGATTCACATCCAATCCCGCAGCTTGTGCCAACGCGATGCGGGGTCGCAAGCCGATGGCGGACAGCACGATGTCGGCTTGCAGTTGCGAACCATCGGCCAGCGTCAATGTGTAGCCTGTGGCTGCGCTATCCACGCGACTGACCGAGGTGCCGAAACGCCAATCCACTCCGATGGCAGCCAGTGGTGTGAGCAACTGCGAACCCGCTGCTTGCGGCATCAGACTGGCGAGTGGGTAGGGACCGGGGTCGATGACGCTGACGGCGAAACCTGCGGCCGCCCAATCGTTGGCGAACTCGCAACCGATCAAACCACCACCCATGATGGCGATGCGCTTCGCACCCTGCATGGCTTCGCGCAAGTGCGCGTAGTCCGCGATGTCGTTCACCGAGCGCACCGCATCAGCTGCATCGCCCTGCATGGGGATGCGGATAGGATCCGCACCCATGGCCAGTACGAGTCGGCTGTAGCGCAGCTCACCTTGCGTCGTCGTCAGACACTTTGCTGCCACGTCGATGCTCTGTACTTCGATGTGGCTGCGCACGGTGATGCCGAGTTGTTTCGCCATATCCGCCGCTGGGGTCTGCACCAGTGCCGCCGCATCTTTACCCTGCGCGAACGCGTTGGAGAGCATGGGCTTGGAGTAGAAGTCCCCACTGTCGCGCGACAACAACATGACCGGCACCTCACGGTCCAACTTACGCAGCTCGCGTATCACCGAGTATCCGGCTAGGCCACTGCCTACGACGATGATGGGTTCCATTTCCATGCTCCTTCTGTGTCAGACCTCGATCATTTCAAAATCTGCTTTGGCCACTCCGCAATCTGGGCATGCCCAGTTCTCTGGGATGTCCGCCCATTTGGTGCCGGGGGCGATGCCTTCAGCGGGCAAACCCTCGACTTCGTTGTAAATGAATCCACACACCACACATTGCCAAACTTTCATGTCGTTCTCCTTGTATCTAATTGTTATTAAGCCGTGACCTTCGCCAATTGGGCGCGGTACTGGTTGGCGTGGCGCTCTTCCACTTTGGCGAGTGCCGCGAATCGTTTTGCCGCTTTCTCCAGCGTGGCCTTGAACATCTCGGCATGCTCTTTCGATTCGTCGATCTGTTGCTTGATCTCGGCCGTGGCGGCAGCATGGCCTTCCTGCTGCGCCGCCTTGAGGAAGCCGGGGTACATCTCGGTGTATTCGTAAGTCTCACCATCGATGGCCATCTGCAAGCAACGCTCGGTGGTCATCTCCGACTTTGGATACAGCAAGTCGAGGTGGCCCAGCGCATGCATCACTTCCTGTGCGGCAGTCTCTTCAAAAACTTTTGCGACTTCCTCGTTGCCTTCGGCGCGGGCGATGGCGGCGAAGTAGCGGTACTTGGTGTGAGCCATCGACTCGCCGGCAAATGCTGCTTCGAGATTGGCGTGCGTCTTGATATCGGGTCTTTGCATAATGTTCTCCTTGGTTGGTTGATCAGTACTGCGTTGCGACGGACACAATTTAGGCTTGCGTCATCCATTAAGCCAATTGATTGTTCAAAAATAGATGATTTATAATCTAAATCGTATGCGTTACCGCACAGACGGGATAAACACAAGTTCCTACCGCACCATCGGCCCATTAGCCAGATAGATACAAACATGACACTCAACGAACTTCGCTTCATCGTAGCCGTGGCGCAGGAACGCAACTTCCGTCGCGCGGCGGAGAAGGTTTTCATCAGCCAGCCTGCGTTGTCGCTGGCGATTCAGAAGCTGGAAGCGGAGCTGGGGCTGAAGATTTTCGAGCGTGGCAAGAGCGATGTCAGCGTCACGCCCATCGGGGTGTCTATCGTGGAGCAGGCACAGCGCGTGCTGGAAGAAGCGGAACGCATCCGCGAGATAGCCGCTCAAGGAAAGAACCAACTCAGCACACCGCTACGCATCGGCATCATCCACAGCGTAAGCCCTTATCTGCTACCCGACCTCATCCCCGCATTGCGCAAGGTCGCTCCGCAGATGGCATTGGAAGTGGAAGAGAACATCACCGCGAACCTAGAGGTGTCGCTGCGTAACGGCAAGCTGGATGTCATCATCATCGCGCTGCCGTTCGGCGACACCAGCATCCTCACCCACCCCCTGTATGACGAACCTTTCGAGGTGGTGGTGAACAATGACCATCGCTGGACGACACGACGCAGCATCAAAGCGCCCGAACTAGCGGAAGAAAAAGTATTGCTACTGGACTCCGGCCACTGCTTCAGCAACCAAGTTGCCGAAGCCTGCCCCGACCTCGCGCGGCGTGGTGCGAACCCGCAGCAAGGTACGTCACTGGAGACCATACGCAACATGGTCGCTTCCGGCATGGGCATCACGGTGTTGCCCGCCTCGGCCAACAGTGCGCGCTACCGTAGCCGCTTGCTCACTGTCATTCCCTTCGCCAAACCTATCCCGTCGCGTCGCATCGCGCTGGCGTGGCGCAAGAGCTTCGCGCGCACCCAAGCCATCGAAGCGCTGGCCGAAGCCGTCGGCCTCGCCAAGATCACCGGCATCGCCCATCTGGAGTGACCATGACCGACCAACCCTATCGCCAGAACCCATTGCTGCGCATGAGCTACAGCCTCATCGCACCGCTTTACGACATGGTCATCGAACGCCCGATGCGCGAGGCGCGCAGACGTTCACTCGCCGCGCTACCAACCGATACCCCAAAAAAGGTGCTCATCAGTGGTGTCGGTACGGGACTCGACCTGCCGCACCTGCCTACGCTGCATCACTACACCGCACTCGATTTCAATCCGGCGATGTTGTCACGCGCGAAGGTGCGTAAAGAGAAGTTGGATATGGAGTTCATCTTGGGCGACAGCATGGACTTGCCCTTCGCCGATGCGCAGTTCGACTATGTGGTGTTGCACCTCATCGTCGCCGTCGTGCCTGAGCCGCAGAAGTGCTTGAGTGAAGCGGCTCGTGTACTCAAACCCGGCGGCACGATATTGCTCTTCGATAAATTTCTGCACCCGCACCAAGGTGCGCCGCTGCGGCGCTTGTTCAACATCATCACCCGACGCATGGCGACGCGCATGGATGTGGTGTTCGAAGAGGTGTTGTGTGCCGCGCCGGAATTGAAGATCAGTAGCGATGTGCCACTGCTGAGTGGCGGCTGGTTCCGTGGGATCTTGTTACAAAAGCGCTAGGAAGGAAGTAAGCGGCAATAGCAGTAGACGAATGGCTGCACCTTGCCGGACGGGGTCTGGTGATGCTCGGTGCAATGCGCCAACAGCTTGAAGGATTCCCCGAACTGCTCGTGCAATTCATCTGGACGGTAGCGCATCACGGGTAAGCCGCTGCATTCCAACGGACCGTTCTCCGCGAAGGCTGCGACGATGACATGTCCGCCGGGTTTGACTGAGCGAAACACGGTCTGCACATAAGCAGCGCGTTGCGCTGGTGTGGTGAGGAAGTGAAAGACGGCCCGATCATGCCAGATGTCGTACCGCTTGGAAGGCAGGTCGACCACTGTGATGTCGGCGACTATCCAACGCACGTTCTTCTCCGCATCCCCCAGCCGCTTACGCGCCACCCCCAAAGCAGCTTCCGACAGATCGAGCACCGACAGATCGGAATAACCGTCCGCCAACAAATCATCGACCAGGGTGGAAGCTCCACCGCCCACATCGATGATGCCTGCGTCCTTACCCACGCCAGTGGATCGAATGAGATCGAGCGAGAGGTCGGCATGCTCTTGGAACCAACTGACGGAATCTGTCGGCTTGGTGGTGTAGACGTTTTCCCAATGGTCTTTGGATCGCATGCGAATCTCCTACAGTTTTATACCCAATCCTTGGGCACGAGGAATTTTTCGTACAACTCGGCTTCCGGTGTGCCTGCTTCGGGATGCCAGTCGTAACGCCATTTCACCAGCGGCGGCATCGAGAGCAAGATGGATTCGGTGCGGCCGTTCGATTGCAGACCGAAGATGGTGCCTCGATCGATGACCAGATTGAACTCGACGTAACGACCGCGACGATACAGTTGGAAGTCACGTTCGCGTTCACCGTAAGGCATGTCTTTGCGCTTTACTAACAGCGGCACATACGCAGACAGGTAATGGTCGCCCACGCTTTGCTGGATAGCGAATGCGGATTCAAAATCAGGCTCGCTCAGATCATCGAAGAAGATACCGCCCACGCCGCGCGGCTCGTTGCGATGTTTGAGGAAGAAGTACTGGTCGCACCATTTCTTGTAACTTGCATGGTGGTCGCCATCGAACGGCGCGAGCGAGTTCTTACAGATCTGATGGAAGTGGATCGCATCTTCCTCGAAGCCGTAGTAAGGCGTGAGGTCCATGCCACCACCGAACCAGAACACCTTCTCTCCATTCGGCTTGTGTGCCATGAACATGCGCACGTTGGCATGTGAGGTCGGTGCATAAGGATTGCGAGGGTGCATCACCAGCGATACGCCCATCGCCTCCCAACTGCAACCCGCCAACTCGGGACGGTGCGCCGTGGCGGACGCAGGCATCTTGTCGCCCTGCACGTGAGAGAAGGCCACTCCACCGCGCTCCAGCACATTGCCTTCTTCGATGATGCAGCTGATGCCTTCACCTTTGCCGATGCCGCCGCTGCCTGTGGCACGCGTCCATTTGTCGCGGATGAACTTCTTGCCATCCACTTGTTCCAGACGATCGACGATGAGTTCTTGCAGTTGCAGAAGATAGGTTTTGACCGCGCTTGAATCTACGTTGCTCATGTTCTCTCCGATTTTATGCGTTGTTATTTGCGCAGGATTCTACCATCCGACCATGCACGGATCGTCGAAGGTTGCTTGCGTTTACCCACTCTGCCGCGCAGTACCCACACTTTTCTTCCGAATAAGCGCTGGCACTCGGCATAGGTCTTAACAGGGCGACATCCACTACGGTTCGCACTGGTGGAAACCAGAGCACTTCCCGCCTCACGACAAAGTCGTTTTGCAAGCGGATGTGCGGTGAGGCGCACCGCGAGTGTGTCGTGATCTCCGCGCAACCAGCGCGGTGCGGAATCTTTGACGGGCATCAGATAGGTGACTGCTTGCGCACCATCGTGCTGCAATTTGGCTTGCTCGTTCGAGGTGAGTGGCTTTAAGTAACGCGCGACTTGAGCATACTGCGACGCGATGAGGATGAGTCCCTTGCGTTGCGGACGTTGCTTGAGCTTGAGGATGCGATGAACAGCCTTGCGATTGCTCGGATCACACCCCAAGCCGTAACACGACTCGGTCGGGTATGCGATGAGACCGCCGCGTTTGAGGTGGGCTTGAAGAAGTCGAGAGGGAATGGAGGTGTGTGACAAAACGCTTCTCTCCGATTAACGCCCCTCACCCCCAGCCCCTCTCCCGCCTGCGGGAGAGGGGTGCGCGTCAGCGCTGGAGAGGGGAAACGATTATTTACGCCCGATGGCGCGATAGCCGATGTCGCGTCGCATCTGCTGTCCATCGAAATGGATCGCATCTGCGAACTCATACGCACGGTTCTGCGCCTGCTTCACCATGTCACCCAGCGCGACGACGCACAACACGCGACCGCCACTGGTGACGACTTTGCCATCTTGCATGGTCGTACCGGCATGGAACACGTGACCGTCTTCCAGTTTCTTCGGCAAGCCAGTGATGGCATCACCTTTGCGCGGTGTGTCAGGATAGTTCGCGGCGGCCATCACCACACCTAGCGCAGTGCGTCTATCCCACTCCGCTTCCACTTTGTCCAAAGTGCCATTCACGGCATGTTCGACGATGGTGGAGAAGTCGCTCTTCAAACGCAGCATGATGGGTTGCGTCTCGGGGTCACCCATGCGGCAGTTGAATTCCAATACTTTGAGGCTGCCATCGGGCGAGATCATCAGGCCGGCGTACAAGAAGCCGGTGTAAGTAATGCCTTCGCTTTCCATGCCGCGCATGACGGGCTGGATGACTTCGCGCAACACGCGAGCATGGATCTCTGGTGTGACGACAGGCGCGGGTGAATATGCACCCATGCCGCCGGTGTTGGGACCGTTGTCGCCATCGAGCAAGCGCTTGTGGTCTTGGCTGGTCGCCATCGCCAACACGTTCTTGCCGTCTGCCATGACGATGAAGCTGGCCTCTTCGCCCGCGAGGAATTCTTCGATGACCACACGCGCACCGGCATCTCCCAACTTGTTGTCGGACAACATCATGTCGATAGCATCGAACGCTTCTTGTTTCGACATCGCCACGACTACGCCCTTGCCAGCAGCTAGTCCATCCGCCTTGATGACGATAGGAGCGCCGTGTTTCTCGACGTAAGCCTTCGCGGGAGCGATCTCGCTGAAAGTCTCGAAGAAAGCAGTGGGGATGTTGTGGCGCGTCATGAAACGCTTGGCGAAATCTTTGGAAGATTCCAACTGCGCCGCCGCTTTGGTGGGGCCGAATATCTTCAACCCTGCCGCACGGAACTCATCCACCACACCTGCCGCCAGCGGTGCTTCCGGACCGACGACAGTGAGTTCGATATTCTCGCGCTGTACGAAAGCAATGAGGTCGGGGATGGCCGTGATGGCGACATTCTCCACGCCGTCTTCCAAGGCCGTGCCCGCATTACCGGGGGCGACATACACCTTCTGCACCTTCACACCCTGCGCCAAACGCCAAGCCAATGCGTGCTCGCGACCGCCGTTACCGATGACTAATATTTTCATTCGAATCCTTTTATTGCCACAGAGGACACAGAGACCACAGAGAAAACCCGCTGACTTCTCTGTGGTCTCTGTGGCTAAATGATTTTAGTGTCTGAAGTGCCTGAAGCCTGTGAACACCATCGCCAAGCCATGCTCATCCGCTGCTGCGATGACTTCTTCATCACGCATCGAACCGCCGGGTTGGATGACCGCTTTAGCGCCCGCTGCTGCCAGTACGTCGATGCCGTCACGGAACGGAAAGAAGGCGTCCGACGAAACGACGGAATCCACCAAGCTCAGCCCTGCGTGCTGCGCCTTGATGCTGGCGATCTTGGTGCTGTCCACACGGCTCATCTGACCTGCGCCTACGCCCAATGTCTGTCCGCCTTTGCAGAAGACGATGGCATTGGATTTCACGTATTTCGCAACGCGCCACGCGAACAGCAGGTCGGTGAGTTGCTGCTGAGTCGGCTGCACTTTGCTCACAACTTTGAGTTGCGACAACTGCACGTTCAGCGCATCGGGTGATTGCACCAACAAACCACCGCTCACGCGCTTGAAGTCGAATTGATTGAAAGCATTGGACAGCGGCACGGTCAGTACACGCACGTTCTGCTTAGCCGCAGTCACTTTCAATGCAGCCTCGGTCGCGCTTGGCGCGATGATGACTTCGACGAACTGGTTGGCGGTGATCTGCGCAGCAGTCGCTTCGTCCAACTCGCGATTGAAGGCGATGATGCCGCCGAATGCGGAGGTGGTGTCAGTGGAATACGCCAGCTTGTACGCATTCAACGCGGTGTCGGCGATGGCGACGCCACATGGGTTGGCGTGTTTGACGATGACGCATGCGGGTTGGTCAAAAGTCTTCACCAATTCCCATGCTGCATCTGAGTCGCCGATGTTGTTGTAGGAGAGTTCTTTGCCCTGCACTTGCGTGTAGTCGGAGATGCCGCCCTTGACTGGGTTCAGGTCACGATAGAACGCTGCGTGCTGGTGTGGGTTCTCGCCGTAGCGCATGTCTTGCACCTTGGCGAAGTTGAAGTTGATCTGCGCGGGGAACTCGCTCTTCGTGCCATCGCTGTTGATGGCAGTCAGGTAGTTGCTGATCATGCTGTCGTAAGCAGCAGTGTGCGAGAACGCTTTTTTAGCCAAGTCGAAACGGGTCGCATCGCTCACTACGCATTTGTTGGTTTGCATCTCGGCCAACACGTCGGCGTAATCAGCCGGGTCGGTGACGATGGCGACGTGCGCGTGGTTCTTGGCGGCGGAACGCACCATGGTCGGGCCGCCGATGTCGATGTTCTCGATGGCGTCTTCCAATGTGCAACCAGGTTTGGCGATAGTGGCAGCGAAGGGATACAGGTTCACCACGACGAGGTCGATGGTGGGGATGTCGTGTTTCTTCAACGTGGCGACATGCTCGGGCAGATCGCGACGCGCCAAGATGCCTGCGTGCACTTTGGGTTGCAGCGTCTTCACACGACCATCCAGCATCTCGGGGAAGCCGGTGTAATCGGCGACTTCGGTGCACGGCACGCCGTTGTCGACGAGCAGCTTGGCGGTGCCGCCGGTGGAAAGGATCTTCACGCCGAGGGCATTGAGACCTTTGGCGAATTCGAGGACGCCGGATTTATCGGAGACGCTGATGAGTGCTTGTGTGATGGCCATGATGTTTCCTGTGAGTTATTTAATTTTGTATTGCTGCATCTTTTTGCGCAGTGTGTTGCGGTTGATGCCAAGCAACTCTGCTGTGCGTGTTTGGTTGCCTTCAGCTTGCAGCAGCACGGTTTCGATGAGTGGCTTTTCAGCGCAGCACATCACCATGTCGTACACACCACAAGATGGCTCTTCACCATCGAGGTCTTTGAAATAATCGTTCACCGCTTTGCGTACGTGCTTGGCGATGTCGTTCTCGTTGATCGGGCATTCACTCATTTCACTTCCCCTGCTTCTACATATTGCAAATGCATCCCTCTGCTTTGCAGTTCATCAAAAAAATCATTCACCGCACGTTGTTGTTCGTCGATGGTTTCTAATTGGTTCATACGGAAACGGAATGCCGCCGAACCGTGCAGTCCTTTGGTATACCAAGAGATGTGCTTGCGGGCAATGCGCAGCCCTGAAAGGTCGCCGTAGAAATCGTACAGATCGCTCACATGGGCCAACAGCACTTGGCGTATCTCATTCACTTCGGGTGCGACCAAATGTTCACCCGTGTTCAGGAAATGTTCGATCTCGCGGAACAGCCACGGACGGCCTTGCGCGGCACGACCGATCATCACCGCATCGACGCCGGTATGGTCGAGCACGTACTTTGCCTTTTCCGGTGTGGTGATGTCGCCATTTGCGATGATGGGGATACGCACCGCGTCCTTCACGGCACTGATGGTTTCATACTCGGCATCGCCAGTGTAGGCACAAGCGCGTGTTCGTCCATGGATGGCAAGCGCTTGGATGCCACTGGATTCGGCGATGCGTGCGATGTTCACTGCGTTGCGGTTCTGTTTGTCCCAGCCGGTGCGGATCTTTAGGGTGACGGGCACGTCCACCGCCCCGACCACTTCTTCCAATATCTCTGCCACCAGTTTCTCGTTCTGCATCAGCGCAGAACCCGCCATCACGTTGCAGATCTTCTTGGCGGGACAGCCCATGTTGATATCGATGATCTGCGCACCGTTGTCCACGTTGTAGCGTGCGGCCTGCGCCAACATCTTGGGATCGGCGCCGACGATCTGCACGGAGATGGGATCGACCTCGCCTTCATGGTTGGCACGGCGCTTGGTCTTCTCGGAACCATAGAGCAAGGAATTGGAGGCGACCATCTCGGAGACGGCCATGCCTGCCCCCATGCGCTTGCATAACATGCGGAAAGGCCTATCGGTCACGCCCGCCATGGGTGCGACGATGAGGTTGTTTTTCAGCTTGTATTTACCGATCTGCAAAGGGAATTCCTAGGTGGGCTTTTCCAAAAGGGCGCTGATTATAATTTAATCAACTGCCCCATGCTATGATTGCTCGCAGAATTATTCCCAAAGGGATTCGACATGGATTTCGACATCGTTATTGTGGGCGGCGGCATCGTTGGGGCAGCGCTGGCCGCTTCTCTCAAGAATAGCGACCTGAGTATCGCCCTGATCGAGGGGCAGAATCTGCCCAGCCTGGAGACTGAGTGGGATAGTCGAATCTATGCCTTCACCCCCGGCAATGTGGATTTCCTAAAGACCTGCGGTGTCTGGGAGCACCTGGATACATCTCGAATCCAGCAGATCGAAGAGATGCGCGTCTTCGGCGATACAGGCTCCAAACTGAACTTCAGCGCCTACCAACTGGGCGCACCTGAATTGGCTTTCATCATGGAAAGCCGTTTGATCCAGCATGCACTATGGAAAGCGATAGAAGGACAAAAGAATCTGAAGCTATTTCAGCCAGCTCAATGCGCTGAGCTAGACATGCAGGAAGCAGGCGCTCACTTGAAGCTGAAAAACGGGCGCGAGATCACAGCCAAACTCATCGTCGGTGCTGATGGCCGCGACTCTTGGGTGCGCCAACAAGCGGGCATGCCGGAAGTCCCTACTCCCTATCACCAGCATGGCGTGGTCGCTAACTTCAACACGACCAAGACACACCGAGGCATCGCACATCAGTGGTTCACCGAGGATGGCATCCTTGCTTTGCTGCCTTTGCCCGGCAAGCGTATCTCCATCGTTTGGTCGGTCAGCCCCGAGAAGTCCGCCGAACTGTTGGCGCTTACTCACGCGGAGTTGAGCGCGCGCGTGGCCGAGGCATCGCAACATGTCTTGGGGGACTTAGAAGTCATCACCCCGCCCGCTTCGTTCTCACTACGCGTGCTCAACTTGGCGCACCTCACCAAACCTCGCTTGGCGCTCATCGGCGATGCCGCACATAACATCCACCCCCTCTCAGGACATGGTGTGAATTTGGGCCTGCACGACGCACACGATCTAGCCGAAGTGCTGATGCAACGCGGCGCACTGGATTGCGGTGACTTGAGCTTGCTGCGCCGTTACGAACGTGCGCGCCGAGCTGACATCCTCTCCATGCAACTCACCACGGATGCGCTGAAGCACTTGTTCGTCAACGACAATCCCATCCTGCGCACCTTGCGCAACATCGGGCTCACCGCTACCAACAAGATCGTGCCGCTGAAGAAGATGCTGGCACGTCATGCACTCAACTGATTTTTTAATTTAGGACACACCATGTTTCGTTCCCTTCTCGTATTGCTGCTCACCATTTCCTTCGCTCACGCTGCCGAAGCGGACAAGACCACCGAAGCCATCAAAGCCAACCTGCAAAAGAACTACGAACAACTCATCGGCCCCGTTTCTCAAGTGAACCGGACACCAATGGTGGGTTTGTACGAAGTGGTGACGGGCGACCACATCTTCTACACCGACAAGTCAGTGCAGTATCTGATCGACGGCAACATGTTTGACCTAAAGAAACGTAGCAACATCACCGAAGCTCGCTCCCGCACTTTGTTCGCGGTCGATTTCAACAAGCTCCCGCTCGACCTCGCCATCAAGAAAGTGAAAGGCGACGGCAGTCGCAAGATGGCTTACTTCACGGATCCGAACTGCGGTTACTGCAAGAAGTTGGAGCATGAATTGCAAGACGTGACCAACGTCACCCTATATCTGTTCCTTTACCCGATCTTTGATGGTTCCGCCGAGAAGGTACAAGGCGTGTTGTGCAGTGCGGACAAGGTAAAAGCGTGGGACGACTTGATGTTGAATGGCGTCACCCCTCCTGCTGGAAAATGCGATACCGGCACTACCAAGGTGCGCCAACTGGGTGCGAAGTTAAAAGTGAACGGCACGCCTGCGCTGATCTTCGCCAATGGCATGATCAACCCCGGCTACATGCCAGCGGCGCAATTGGATGAGGCGCTGAATAAAAACAGGTGAAGCTGGCCGATAAGCCGGGTTCTGTCGTGGACAGTCATTCCTCTAGGCGTTTCGTTACCTGACGCTCAAGCAACCTACCCGCAAGCGACGCGAGCCGCGCCAAAGCTTGCCTATTTGGTCTTGCTCCAGATGGGGTTTACCCTGCCACGGATGTTGCCACCCGCGCGGTGAGCTCTTACCTCGCCGTTTCACCCTTACCGATTTACTTCCCCACTCATCGCAACGGCTTTCGCCCTTGCTCTTCTTGGGTGACTTTGCCTCCCTTGCGGTCGGCGAAGTCAGTAAATCGGCGGTTTATTTTCTGTGGCACTTTCCATCGCCTCACGGCGTCCGGTCGTTAACCGGCATCTTGCTCTGTGGAGCCCGGACTTTCCTCTCCGTGCAACGAGGCACGCAGCGACTGTCTAGCCAGCTTCGTTGTGGAGTTTAGCATGCGGGGTAGGGAACGTCCGGGAACCCGGACTTTAGTTTCGACATCACGCGCTGCGCGCATGAGTCTTCACTGCAACTTCGTTGTCCTCTCCGCCCTTACGGACGCAGCGACTGTCTAGCCAGCTTCGGGGCGCATACTATCACGCATGCTTTATGCCTCTCCCACTTGCACGCTGATACCCAACTCTTTCCACTGCGCCGCCTCTTCCTGCAATGCGGTCTCGGTCAATGGGTTCTGAGTCAACCAACCGCTCTCCAATGAGAGATGGAATTTCGTTCCGCTGAAACGACCTTGCATCTTGGGCAAGTGAACGCCGCTACGGTTACGACAGAACAGGGTCGCCAATCGTAATGACATGACCAAGGCCTGATCCTTTGGCTCGCGCAACTGTGCGCGCAATTTTTCCAAGCGGCCACGATGCGCCAAAGTTAGCGTGCTCAAGAGCGTCTGCTCTTTTTTAGAGAATCCCGGCATGTCTGCATTGGCAAGGATGTAGGAAGAGTGTTTGTGGTAACCACTGTGCGCCACGCTGATGCCGATCTCATGCAAGTTTGCAGCCCATTGCAGATAGTTCATGGTCGGCTCATCGAACTGTTCACCCAAGAATTGTTGAGCAAGCATAGTCGACAACTCCGCCACGCGCTTCGCCTGCTTGGGCGCGACATGGTAACGACGCATGAATTGCTGCACTGTCGCTTCGCGCATGTCGTTGTGGGTGAAGCGACCGTGCAAGTCGTACAACACGCCTTCGCGCAACGCACCCAAAGCGGGCTGCATGCGTTCGATACCCAACTCGCAGAATGCCGCATACATGATGGCGAACCCGCCCGGCAGCACAGGAATGCGATCAGGTTTCAAGCCGAGCAGATCGAGCTTGTACACATCGCCCGCTCTGAGCAATTGCGCACGCAATTTCTCTAATCCTTCACGGGTGATCCCGCCGTCGCTGTAACCGTTCTGCTCCAAGATGTCGCAGATGACGCGCGCACTCCCGGACGAACCCATCGCCACATCCCAGTGACCACTGGCGTAATCCGCGACGATGGTCTGCAACTCAATGCGCGCCGCGTATTCGGCCTGCTTGAGATTGGATTTGCTGATCTTGCCATCGGAAAAATAGCGCGCGCTGAAGCTGACGCAGCCCATGTAGAGACTTTCCAAGTGTGCGGGTTGCAGGTCTTGTCCGATGATGAATTCCGTCGAGCCGCCACCGATATCCATCACCATGCGGCGCTCATTGGTGCGCGGCAAACCTTGTGCGACACCCAGATAGATCAGGCGCGCTTCTTCGCGACCCGCGATGACTTCGATGGGGAATCCAAGTGCAGCTTCGGCTTTTTTCAGGAATTCAGGTGCGTTCTTGGCGACACGCAGAGAGTTGGTGCCCACCGCGCGTACCGCTTCGGGTGGTAGACCACGGAGACGTTCTCCAAATTTTTGTAGGCAAGACAAACCGCGTTGTTGTGCTGCTTGATCTAGCAGTTTGTCTTCATCTAAACCCGCGGCGAGCCTGACTGCCTCGCGCAGGCCGTCGAGCATATAGAGCTGATCATCCACCACCCGCGCCACCTGTAGCCGAAAACTATTCGACCCCAGATCGATGGCAGCGAGAAGTGGCTGTTGTTGCACGGGAGATTACTGCTGGACTTCGCGCTCGATCTCTTCCACGGTGACATGACGCACGTCGCGCCCCTTGACCATGTAGACCACGTATTCAGACATGTTCTTGGCGTGATCACCGATACGTTCGATCGCCTTGGCGACAAACAATATCTCCAGCGAAGTGGAGATGGTGCGCGGGTCTTCCATCATGAAGGTGATGAGGTAACGCATGATGGCGCGGAACTCTTCGTCCACCTGCTCATCCTGACGTACCACTTGTGCGGCGACATTCAGATCGAGGCGCGCGAAAGAATCCAAGGATTTGCGCAGCATGTCGAGCGCGATGTCGGCAGCATGTTTGATCTCGTTATAGCGCGGCAGATGTAGTCGCTCTTTTTGCGACAACAACTTCGCCATACGTGCGATCTTCTCCGCCTCGTCGCCGATGCGCTCTAGGTCGGTGATGGTCTTGATGACGGTCATCACCATACGCAGATCACCTGCGGCAGGCTGACGACGTACGAGGATGCGGTTGCAACTCTCGTCGATCTCGACTTCCATCGCGTTCACGCTGTGATCATTTTCGATCACACGATTCATCAGCGTCACGTCACCCGTAGTCAGCGATTCGACTGCTTGCTTGATCTGACTCTCAACCAAACCTCCCATCTGTAACACGCGCGCGCGCACAGCTTCCAGTTCGGTGTCGAATTGCTTTGAGGTATGTTCGCTGCTGACCATGGCGTTTCCTTAATATCGTTACAAATGACGGATGCTATCGACTCGTCGTTAAAATTTTGTGACAGCGACTCAAGCTGTCAGCGTCTTCACACCGTTCGGCGTGCCCAGCAACAACACATCTGCACCGCGACGCGCGAACAGACCGTTGGTCACCACGCCGGGCAAATGGTTCAACAATGTCTCCAGTTCCACTGGATCCATGATCTGCAGATTGTGAACATCGAGGATGACATTGCCGTTGTCGGTGGTGAAACCCTCACGCAACTTAGGCTGTCCGCCCAGCTTCACCACTTCACGTGCGATGTAGCTACGTGCCATCGGAATGACTTCGATAGGTAAGGGGAACTTACCCAATACGTCCACCAACTTGCTCTCGTCACACACGCAGATGAATTTCTTACTGGCGGCTGCCACGATCTTCTCGCGCGTCAATGCGCCACCACCACCTTTGACCATGTGCATGTGCTTGGTGATCTCGTCAGCACCATCCACGTAAACAGGCAGCTCGCCCGCGTCGTTCAGCGACAATACTTCGATTCCATGCCCTTGAAGACGCTTGGCTGACGCTTCAGAACTCGCGACTGCGCCACGGATCTTGCCTTTGATCTTAGCCAGCTCATCGATAAAGAAATTGGCTGTGGAACCCGTACCTACGCCCACGATGCAATCGTTAGGTACGTAAGTGATGGCCGCTTGAGCGACCGCGCGTTTCATATCGTCTTGAGTCATTGCCATGATGTAGCCTCTTCTTTTGATTTATGCGTTGTGGCTCGGGATTATTGCAGGAAATGGCCCCCAATGAAACTAGCCTGAAGCCCAAACTAGCCGCGCGGATGGTGCATCGCGTGTAGCGCCTTCAATCTTTCGCGCGCCACATGCGTGTAGATCTGCGTGGTCGAGATGTCCGAATGGCCCAACAACATCTGCACCACGCGCAAGTCAGCACCATGGTTAAGCAAGTGGGTAGCGAAGGCATGGCGCAAGGTATGCGGCGACAAAGGCTTATGCAAGCCACCTGTCTTCGCATGCTTTTTGATGAGGTACCAGAACATCTGACGCGTCATGCCTTCGCCACGCTGGGTGACGAACAAGTCATCGGTCAGCTTGTCATCCAGCAAAACGGGGCGCACATCGGCCAAATAGCGCTTGATCCAATCCAACGCCTCCTCCCCCAAAGGCACGAGGCGCTCTTTGCTCCCCTTACCCATCACCCTCGTCACCCCCATGTCCAAGCTCACCTGCGCCACTTTCAAGGTGACCAACTCCGACACGCGCAGACCGCTGGCGTACAAAACCTCCAGCATGGTGCGGTCACGCATCCCCAGCGGCGTTTGCACATCGGGGGTGTTCAACAACAACTCCACGTCTTCTTCGGTAAGGCTTTTAGGCAGACTGCGCGGCAACTTGGGCGTGGCGATCTGCAAGGTAGGATCGGCAGAGATCTTGTTCTGACGCAGCAGGTAACGGAACAAACGTTTGAGGCTAGAGATGGCGCGTGAGGTCGAAGTCGCCTTTGCTTTTTGCCCCGCAACCAGATGCGCCAAAAAACCTAGGATGTCGGCATGCGTGGTCGCGGTGATGCCGCAACCGCGTTGCGCCTCGAGCCAAACAGAGAATTTATTCAGATCGCGGCGGTAACTTTCGAGGGTGTTGCGCGACAAGCCATCTTCTAACCACAGCGCGTCGCTGAACTCGTCCAACAAGTCAGCGTCGTTCATGTGCCAACAACCACCGCTTGATATCGAGTGCATCGCCTTCTGCATGGTGCATGAAACCACCCAGCCCTGACGCACTCACCACACGATGACACGGAATGACGATCGGTATCGGATTACCGCCACACGCTTGCCCCACCGCGCGCGCGCTGGAGCCGATCTGCTTCGCCAGCTCGCCATAGGTCAACGTCTCACCGCGCGGAATGTCCAGCATCGCCTGCCACACAAGACACTGGTGATGCGTACCATCAAGCGTGAAGGGCAAGTCGAACTCGAAACTCGCATCGGCAAAATAGGCCGACAACTGATCGCAGATCTCCTTCGCCATCAGGCTTGTGGGAGCTAACAACTTCATGCGGGAAGAGACGAACTCGACACCCAACAGATCCTCATCCGAACAACGGATGGCGAGCTTGCCGAAAGGTGCGGCGATGATGGCTTGGAATGTCATAGGCGCATGATAGCCCGAAAATACAAACGGGAGCCAAAGCTCCCGTTTGTATTTGCCACACAGAACCGTTGCTTACGCAGCGACTTTGCGTGCTGGCAGTTTTTCCTTGATACGTGCTGACTTGCCGGAACGATCGCGCAGGTAGTACAGCTTGGCACGACGTACATCGCCGCGACGCTTTACTTCGATGCTAGCAACGCTCGGAGAATAGGTTTGGAAAGTACGCTCGACGCCTTCGCCGGAGGATACTTTACGCACGATGAAGCTGGAGTTCAGCCCTTTGTTGCGCTTTGCGATGACGACGCCTTCGAAAGCCTGTGTACGTTTTTTGTCGCCTTCGACAACGTTCACGTTGACGATGACTGTGTCGCCTGGGCCGAAGCCTGGGATAGTCTTATTCAGACGTGCGATTTCTTCTTTTTCAAGAATTCCGATCAGATTCATTTTGTTTCCTCTTCTTGTGCGGGAGCTTGTTCCTGCTGGTACTGAGCCAGTAGCCGAGCTTCCTGTTTAGTTAACTGGCGTGCTGCCAGCAATTCTGGACGACGTTCCGCAGTCCGACCTAATGACTGCTTCAATCGCCACTTCTCTATCTCGGCGTGGTGTCCAGACATCAATACATCTGGGACCGCCTCACCGTTATAAATCTCTGGGCGCGTGTAGTGCGGACAATCCAGCAGACCTTGTACGAAGGAATCCTGCTGTGCGGAGGCATCATCACCCAACACACCGGGTATCTGCCTCACCACGCTATCCATCACCACCATCGCTGCCAACTCACCACCGGACAAGACATAGTCTCCGATGGAAAGCTCCTCATCCACTTGCTGGCGTAACAGGCGTTCATCCACGCCCTCGTAACGACTCGCCAACAAGATCAACCCTTCATCTCGCGCCAGCAACTCCATCACGATCTCGTGGGTGAGTTGTCTGCCTTGCGGAGAGAGATGGATCACTCGACTCTTCTTCACTCCGCTTGCCGCCTGCGCTGCTTTCGCTGCGCTGATGGCCTTTTCCAACGGTTCCGCCAACATCACCATCCCAGGGCCACCGCCGTAAGGACGATCATCGATGGTGCGGTAGTTGTCAGTCGTGAAGTCTCTTGGATTCCACGCTTGCAACTCGAACTTGCCTAACTCAACTGCCTTGCGCGTCACACCGAACTTGGTGATGGCGTCGAACATCTCGGGAAACAGCGTGACGACATCGAACCTCATTTGAGGTAGTCCGCCTGCCAATCCACCCGGATGGTCTTGTTGTTCAGATCGACTTGCTGGATCACGCTTGCGATGAACGGCATCAATGTCTCTCCGCCCTCACCCTTGACCACCAGCACGTCGTTGGCACCTGTCTCTAGCAACGAATCCACGATACCGAACGCATGACCTTCAAGGTTCAGCACCGACATACCGATCAAGTCAGACCAGTAGTACTCGCCTTCGACTTGTTCCGGCAAGCTGTCGCGCGAAACTGCGATCAACTGACCTTTGTATCTTTCAGCAGCCGTACGATCAGGGATACCTTCCAGCTTCGCTACGACTAATTTGCCGTGGACATTGGATTCCAACACTTTGATCGGACGCCATGATTGTTCGTCACCGATATACCAAGTGTCGTAATCAAGCAGACTGTCCACATACTCGGTGAAGGGCAATACCTTCACCCAACCTTGGATACCTTGCGCTGCGACCACTTTCCCCATGACGACCATGGGGCTAGATTCGTTAGGCTTTTGCTGCTGCACCGGCTTTTTTAACCAAGCGGCCAACGGTCTCGCTCAATTGCGCGCCCTTGTCTTGCCAGTGAGTCACGCGATCCAAAGCGATACGCAGACCTTCTGCACCTTCAGATGCCAAAGGATTGTAGAAGCCAACGCGCTCGATGAAACGACCATCGCGACGATTGCGAGAATCAGCAACGACTACGTTGTAATACGGGCGATTCTTAGAGCCGCCGCGAGAAAGACGAATGACTACCATAATGATTTCCCAATGAAAAATTTGTTTGGCCAACGCCAAAGGGCGCGAATTCTACGATAGACCGTTGAATTTTGGCAAGGATTGTTTATGGGGGGCAGGGGCTGCCGGTGCTTCAGCGCTGCAAGAACACTTCCAGTACGAAACGGCTGCCCAGATAGGCCAGCACGAGGAAACCAAAGCCGCTCAAGGTCCAGCGCACCGCTGTATGACCGCGCCAACCATAATAATGATGACCCAAGAGCAGAACGCCAAACACCACCCAAGAGATCAATCCAAACAAGGTCTTATGATTGAACTGCCAAGCATGACCAAAGATATGGTCAGAGAACAACATGCCGGAGACGACGGTGATGGTCAGTAGTACGAATCCCACCCCGATGACACGGAACAGCAAGCTTTCCATCGTCAGCAAAGGCGGCAGGTTCTGCAACACTTTGGGCAGTTTGGCATGGTGCAGCTGTTTTTCGACCAGCGACATCAGTCCTGCGTGCAAGGCGGCGATGGTGAACAAGCTGTAGGCCAGCATCGCCACCAATACGTGAGTGTCGAACAATGCGGAGGCGGGTTGCGCCAAGATGTGCGCTTCAGGATAGATCGCGGGGAGTACCGTGCTCAAGGCAGCCAGCGGCAACACCAAGGTCTGCAGACTGCACAGTGGATAGAAGTAACGTGCCAACCAGTACACCAACACGGTCAGCCACAAGATGAGTGAGAGGGCATAGACCAAGCCCAGATTCAGTGCACCCCATATAAAGAGTGTGTCGTACAGCAACCAACCATGTAGCGCCAAGGGTACGGCGACGGCATGGCCCAACATACCGCGATTCTGCTGCTCAGCATTGCCTGCTGCTTGCGCGCGCCAGAACAAAATAGCCAGAACGGTATAAAGGACAAAGGTCAGCAGATGTAAGGCTTGGTTCGACATGAAGAGTGCAGATGTTTTAGACTGCGCGGATTCTACACCAAGTCATAAAGCCATCATGTTAGATAACCTAACCCAACGTTTCAGTGGCATCGTCAAGAATCTGCGCGGCCAAGCGCGACTCTCCGAGAGCAATATCCAAGACGCTTTGCGCGAAGTGCGCCTTGCGCTTTTGGAAGCGGACGTCGCTTTGCCCGTCGTCAAAGAACTCATCGCCAAAGTCAAAGAAGCGGCGCTCGGTCAAGAAGTCATCGGTAGCCTGACACCAGGACAAGCCCTCATCGGCGTGGTGAACCGCGAACTGACCAAACTGATGGGCGAGCACAACGATGCGCTCAATCTTGCCGCCGTCCCGCCTGCAGTCATTTTGATGGCGGGCTTGCAAGGTGCAGGTAAGACCACCAGCAGCGGCAAGCTGGCCAAGTTGCTACGCGAACAAAACAAGAAGAAGGTGCTGCTGGTCAGTTGCGACGTCTATCGTCCGGCCGCTATCGAACAGTTGCGCACACTGGCACAACAACTCGACACCGATTTCTTCCCCTCCGATGTCAGCCAAAAGCCGCTGGACATCGCCCTCGCCGCACTCGACTTCGCACGCAAACATCACCACGACGTGCTGATCGTGGACACCGCAGGTCGTCTGGCTGTCGATGAAGCGATGATGGCGGAGATCAAAGATCTGCACGCCGCGATGAAGCCTATCGAGACCTTGTTCGTGGTCGATGCGATGACAGGCCAAGATGCGGTGAACACCGCCAAAGCGTTCGGCGATGCGCTGCCCCTCACTGGCGTCATCCTCACCAAGATGGACGGCGATGCACGCGGCGGTGCAGCCTTGTCGGTACGCCACATCACGGGCAAACCGATCAAGTTCGTCGGCGTCAGCGAAAAGCCGAACGGCCTTGAAGCCTTTCACCCCGACCGTATGGCGCAGCGCATCCTCGGCATGGGCGATGTGTTGTCGCTGCTGGAAGAAGCACAACGCACGGTCGACATGGGCGAAGCGGAGAAGCTCGCCAAGAAAGTACAGAGCGGCAAAGGCTTCGACCTCAACGATTTCAAGATGCAGATCGTACAGATGAAGAAGATGGGCGGCATGTCGGCGCTGATGGACAAACTCCCTGCCCAGCTCGCCAATGCTGCAGCAGGGGCAAAGATAGACGAGCGCCAGATCAACCGCACCGAAGGCATCATCAATTCGATGACCCCTTACGAACGCTCGCACCCGGAACAGATCAAAGCCTCGCGCAAACGTCGTATCGCAGCCGGCTCTGGCGTGCAGGTGATGCACGTCAATCAATTGCTGAATCAGTTCGAACAGTCGCAGAAGATGATGAAGATGTTCAGCAGCAAAGGCGGCATGGCTAAGATGATGCGCGGCATGGCTGGCAAATTCCCCGGCATGCGCTAACCAACAAATCTGGAATAAACAACATGACACTCAAAGCAATCATATTCGACGTAGACGGCACTTTGGCAGACACCGAAGACGGTCACCGCAAATCGTTCAACAAGGCGTTCGCCGAGAACGGCTTGGATTGGAACTGGGACGTGGCGCTGTACGACAAACTGCTCAAGGTGACGGGCGGCAAAGAGCGCATCAAATATTTCGTCTCGGATTTTCTGAAGGGCTACACCAAGCCTGAGAACTTCGACGACTTCGTGAAGCATCTGCATGCCGTGAAGACGGGCCACTACACAGCGATGTTGCGTGAAGGTGCGATCCCCTTGCGCCCCGGCATCAAGCAACTCATCACCGATGCGCGCAAGGCTGGCATCACACTCGCCATCGCCACCACGACCACGGCAGAAAATGTGACGGCCTTGTTGGAAGTTGGCTTAGGCAAAGACTGGGCGAGCTACTTCGCTGCCAATGGTTGCGGCGACATCGTGCCTGCCAAAAAACCCGCTCCTGATATCTACAACTGGGTGCTGAACGAATTGCAACTCACCCCACAAGACTGCATCGCACTGGAAGACTCTTACAATGGCTTGCGCTCTTCGTTAGCTGCCAACATCAAGACTTACATCACCACCAATCCGTACACCGTGAAGCAAGATTTCACCGGGGCCGCAGCGGTGTTGGAGGACTTGAGCGATCTGCCACGTTTCTACAGCATGATCGGTCTGCGCGCATAAGCGCCTAGATTCCTGCTAATCTTGCGGGCAATCCACTTGCCCGTTAGTCACCATGCAAAATTATCTTAAAAGAATCCTCACCGCGCGCGTCTATGACGTCGCTATCGAAACGCCTTTGGAGCACGCCCCTACTTTGTCGGCGCGTACGGGCAATCGCATCCTGTTCAAGCGCGAAGACATGCAGCCCGTGTTCTCGTTCAAGTTGCGCGGCGCGTACAACAAGATGGCGCATCTGTCGCCCACTCAACTCAAACAAGGCGTCATCGCGGCCTCGGCTGGTAACCATGCACAAGGCGTCGCCATGTCGGCGCATCGCCTCGGGTGCAAAGCCACCATCGTGATGCCGACCACCACACCGCAAGTGAAGATCGATGCGGTGCGCCACTTCGGTCAGCGTTCGGTCGAGATCGTGTTGCATGGCGACAGCTACAGTGATGCCTACGCCCACGCGCTCGCACTGGAAAAAGAAAGACAGCTCACCTTCGTGCACCCCTTCGATGACCCATATGTCATCGCAGGCCAAGGCACCATCGGCATGGAGATCCTGCGCCAGCACCAAGCGCCTATCCACGCCATCTTCTGCGCCATCGGTGGCGGCGGCTTGATCGCAGGTGTTGCGGCCTACGTCAAACAAGTGCGCCCCGACATCAAGGTCATCGGCGTACAGACCACTGATTCCGATGCGATGTATCGCTCGCTCAAGGCCAAGAAACGCGTACAACTGAACGATGTCGGCCTGTTCTCCGACGGCACCGCAGTCAAATATGTGGGCGAAGAGACCTTCCGTATCTGCAAACAATATGTGGACGAAGTCATCTTGGTGGATACCGACGAAGTGTGCGCGGCCATCAAAGACGTGTTCCAAGACACTCGTTCCATCCTCGAACCTGCCGGCGCATTGGCCGTCGCGGGTGCAAAAGCCTACGCCAAGCGCGAACAACTCAAAGGCGAGACGCTCATTCCCATCGCCTGCGGCGCGAACATGAATTTCGACCGCCTGCGTTTCGTGGCCGAACGCGCCGAGATCGGCGAAAAACGCGAAGCACTCTTAGCTGTCACCATCCCAGAGACCCCCGGCAGTTTCCGCAAGTTCTGCGCCTTGCTTGGCAAACGCAACATCACCGAGTTCAACTATCGCTATGCCGACCCCAAGGCGGCGCAGGTCTTCGTGGGCATCCAAGTGAAAGATCAGACCGAAGCCTCCGACCTCATCGAGAAGTTGCAACGTAGCAAATTGCCCACATTGGATCTGTCTGACAACGAGATGGCGAAACTGCATCTGCGCCATCTTGTTGGTGGTCACGCCCCCGAGGCCAAAGACGAGATCCTGTTCCGTTTCGAATTCCCAGAGCGCCCCGGCGCGCTGATGAACTTCCTCAACAGCATGAGCCATAACTGGAACATCTCACTGTTTCACTATCGCAACCACGGCGCAGATTACGGTCGCGTGTTGGTCGGCATGCAAGTACCCAAGACGGATAAAAAGGCGCTCAAGACCTTTCTTGACACCCTCGGCTACCCGTATTGGGACGAGAGCGACAATCCTGCATATCAGCTTTTTCTTGGCTGATAAAAAAAGATGCGGGATATTGCAGACAAATCCGCTATAAATCGCACTCTTGGCAAATATGGCAAGCTTCCCCTCTGACATCCAAGCTAGGAAGCAAGCACTTCGGCAACGTATAATCGCCGCCCGCGACAATCTGACGCCAAGCTTACGGATTCACTCAAGTAAGCACATCGTCGATCAGATTTGTGGCTTAGCAATATATAAGTCGGGCCGAACGGTGTTGGGCTACCTGAACTTCGGTTCGGAATTAGCCAGCGAGATGTGGGTGCGACAGGCACAGACCGACGGTAAGCGAGTGTTGCTACCGCGCGTGAACAAGGCCAGCAAGCACTTGGAATTGTTCGAGGTCAAAGATATCGATCACGATGTAGCGGCAGGCGCTTATGGTATTCGCGAACCCATCGTCGAACGGTGTGATCGCTTCGAAGCCCTAGGCGAGATCGACCTGATCCTGATGCCAGGCGTCGCTTTCGACCGAGAAGGCGGCAGACTGGGATACGGCGGCGGCTACTTCGATAGATTGTTAGCACACCTGCCTCACCGCCCAGTATCGATCGCTGGCGCGTTCGCGATGCAGGTGGTTACAGAGATTCCGCAAGAGAGCACCGACCACAAGATTGATTGGTTGGTGACGGAGAACGAAACGATACGTTGTAATTTGGAGAGGGAGTAAAGATGGCCACGCAACAACCTGACTACGATCCACAAGAAACCCAAGAATGGTTGGACTCGCTGCAATCCGTTCTAGATAAAGAAGGCGGCGACCGCGCCCACTTCTTGATCGACCAACTCATCAATCATGCGCGCTTGGCGGGCGACGATCTGCCGATCAGTGCGACCACCCCTTACCTGAACACCATCCCATTGGATAAGGAAGAGCGTTCGCCGGGTAATTTCGACATGGAACACCGTATCCGCGCCCTGATGCGTTGGAACGCGATGGCCATCGTATTGAACGCGAATAAAGAGTCGTCCGAACTGGGCGGCCATATCGCCAGCTTCGCTTCTGCAGCGACTCTGTATGACGTCGCCTTCAACCATTTCTTCCATGGTGCGAACAAGGATCACGGCGGAGACTTGGTCTATTTCCAAGGCCACTCTTCCCCAGGTATGTATGCACGCGCCTTCATGGAAGGTCGTCTTTCCGAAGAACAACTGTACAAGTTCCGCCAAGAAGTCGATGGCGATGGACTGTCTTCTTATCCACACCCTTGGTTGATGCCAAACTTCTGGCAGTTCCCAACCGTGTCCATGGGCCTCGGCCCTTTGATGGCCATTTACCAAGCGCGTTTCATGCGCTACCTGCAACACCGCAATCTAGCCAAGACCGATGGCCGCAAGGTGTGGGCTTATCTGGGCGATGGCGAGACCGACGAACCGGAATCTCTGGGCGCGATCTCCATGGCGGGGCGCGAGAAGTTAGACAACCTTATCTTCGTCATCAACTGTAACTTGCAGCGTCTGGACGGCCCGGTACGTGGCAACGGCAAGATCATCCAAGAACTGGAAGGTGTGTTCCGTGGCGCAGGCTGGAACGTCATCAAAGTGGTATGGGGCGGCAAGTGGGACCGCTTGTTGGCTAAAGACAAGACCGGCCTGCTGTTGAAGCGCATGGAAGAAGTGGTCGACGGCGAATACCAGACCTATAAATCCAAAGACGGCGCGTTCGTACGCAAGCATTTCTTCGGCAAATATCCGGAGTTGCTGGAACTGGTCTCCGACATGTCGGACGATGAGATCTGGCGCTTGAACCGTGGCGGCCATGATCCACACAAAGTGTTCGCCGCTTACGCTGCAGCGAGCAAACACAAGGGACAACCTACCGTCATCCTCGCCAAGACCGTCAAAGGTTACGGCATGGGCGAGGCGGGCGAAGCACAGAACCCGACCCACCAACAAAAGAAGATGGGCGAGGACGCACTGCGCAAATTCCGCGACCGCTTCAACATCCCCGTCACGGATGAACAGCTCACCAAACTGCCTTTCGTGCGTCCCGCACCAGACAGCCAGGAAGCCAAATATCTGAAGGAACGCAACACCGCGATGGGCAACATCCCCGCGCGCGACCCAGTCGCCCATCCGCTGAACATCCCCAGCTTGGATGCATTCGACGCTCTGCTGAAATCCAGCGAAGACCGCGAGTTCTCCACCACCATGGCGTTCGTGCGTTTGTTGGGCGTGCTGGTGAAAGACAAGGCCATCGGCAAGCAGATCGTGCCAATCGTGCCAGACGAATCGCGCACCTTCGGTATGGAAGGCATGTTCCGTCAGCTCGGCATCTTCTCGCAGGTAGGCCAGTTGTACACCCCGCAAGACGCCGACCAACTGATGTATTACAAAGAATCCGAATCCGGCCAGATCTTGCAGGAAGGCATCAACGAAGCCGGCGGCATGGCTGACTGGATCGCAGCAGCCACCGCCTACGCCAACCACGGCGTGGCGATGATCCCGTTCTACATCTACTATTCCATGTTCGGCTTCCAACGTATCGGCGATATGGCATGGGCGGCAGGCGACTTGCGCGCGCGCGGCTTCCTCGTCGGCGGTACAGCGGGACGCACCACGCTGAACGGTGAAGGTCTGCAACATCAGGACGGCCACAGCCATCTGATGGCAGCGACCATCCCCAACTGCGTGTCCTACGATCCGACCTTCGCTTACGAACTCGCAGTCATCGTGCAACACGGTATGGAGCGCATGTACCACAAGCAGGAAGACGTGTTCTATTACCTCACCGTGATGAACGAGAACTACACCCACCCCGCTATGCCGAAAGGCGCGGAAGAAGGCATCATCAAGGGGATGTACAAGTTCAGCGCAAGCAAAGCCAAAGCGAAGAACAAAGTACAGTTGCTGGGTAGCGGCACCATCCTGCGTGAAGTCATCGCGGCAGCTGAGTTGCTGGAGAAAGACTTCGGCATCGCTGCCGACATCTTCAGCGTGACCAGCTTCAACGAATTGCGTCGCGAAGGGATCGACTGCGAGCGTTGGAACACCTTGCACCCAGAAGCGAAACAACGCGTGAGCTATGTCGAGCAATGTCTGGATGCCGAAGTGCCCGTCATCGCGGCGACCGATTACATCCGCGCTTATGCCGACCAGATCCGTCCTTATGTGAAAGCCCAATACAAGACCTTGGGCACCGACGGTTTCGGCCGTTCCGACACGCGCAAGAAACTGCGTCACTTCTTCGAGGTGGATCGTTTCTACGTCGTCGTTGCCGCATTGAAGGCGTTGGCTGACGAAGGCAAGGTAGAGGCGAAGGAAGTCACGCGTGCGATCAAGCTGTACAAGATCAACGCGGACAAACCGAACCCAACCACGGTGTAATCGAGGAGAACGACGTGGCAGAGATCAATAAAGTACAAGTACCAGACATCGGCGGGTTCAAAGGCGTGACCGTCATCGAAGTGTCCGTGAAGGCGGGCGACACCATCGCCGTCGAACAGACACTCATCACCGTGGAAACCGACAAGGCGACCATGGATGTGCCGGCACCTTTCGCGGGGGTGGTGAAGGAAGTGAAGCTGAAAGTGGGTGACAAGGTTTCAGAAGGCGACCTGATCGCATTGGTGGAAGGTAGCGTCGCTAAAGCCGCCGCACCAGCGCCACAAGCGGCTGCACCTGCACCGCAGGCTGCTGCGCCCGTCGCAGCCAAGCCCGCCCCAGTGGCAGCCCCTGTTGTTGCGACACCTGCACCAGCACCTTCCGGTGGCAACGCCCACGCCAGCCCATCCATCCGTCGTTTCGCGCGTGAACTCGGCGTGAATCTGACGCAGGTCGGCGGTAGTGGCGAAAAAGGTCGTGTCACCAAAGAAGACGTGCAGAACTTCGTCAAGCAATCACTCGCCAAACCTGCGACAGGTGGTGGCGCATTGCCAGGTCTACTGCCATGGCCGGACGTGGATTTCGCCAAGTTCGGCGAGATCGAGACCAAGGCACTGTCACGCATCAAGAAGATCTCTGGCGCGAACCTGCATCGCAACTGGGTGATGATCCCGCACGTGACGCAGTTCGAAGAAGCCGACATCAGCGAGATGGAAGCCTTCCGCAAAGAACTAGGGGCCGAATACGCGAAGCAGAACCTGAAGATCACGCCACTGGCCTTTATGCTCAAGGCTTGCGCGATCACGCTGAAACACTTCCCCGACTTCAACGCTTCGCTGGACGCGAGCGGCGAGAATCTGGTGCTGAAGAAGTACATCCACATCGGTGTCGCCGTCGATACACCGAATGGCTTGATGGTCCCCGTCATCCGTGACGTGGATCAAAAAGGCATCGTGCAATTGGCGAAGGAATTGGGCGAAGTCAGCGCTAAAGCGCGTGACCTGAAGATCACTGCAGCCGACATGCAAGGTGGTTGCTTCTCCATCTCCAGCTTGGGCGGCATCGGTGGTACGGCATTCACCCCCATCATCAATGCACCGGAAGTCGCCATCTTGGGCGTATCCCGTTCCAGCATGAAGCCCGTCTGGAAAGATGGCGAGTTCGTGCCGCGTCTGATGTTGCCGCTGTCCTTGTCATACGACCATCGTGTGATCGACGGCGCTGCTGCTGCGCGCTTCACCACCTACCTCGCGCATGTGCTGGCTGACATGCGTCGTTTGGCACTGTAAGCAGTGGGCATCGCACCTATCGGCATACTTGGGGGCACATTCGACCCCATCCACAATGGTCACCTGCGCCTCGCGCAGGAAGCCTTGGAACAATGCCGCATGCAACAGGTGCGATTCATCCCCAACGGCACACCGCCGCACCGCACACCCCCTGTCGCCTCTGCCGAAGCGCGCATGGATATGGTGCGCACAGCCTTGCATGGTCATCATGAATTCAGCGTGGATGTGCGCGAGGTGTATCGCACCGACCCGTGTTACAGCGTGGACACGCTGACCAGTCTGCGTGCCGAGTTCGGTAGCGAACAACCGCTGTGCCTGTTGCTGGGTAGTGATGCTTTCCTGAATCTGCACACTTGGCACGAATGGCGTCGCGTGTTCGAGTTAGCTCACATCGTGGTGATGCAACGTCCCGGAAAGCCACTGGGCAATGCGATGGAAACTGCCGACGATGCACTGAAAGAAGAGTATCGTGCGCGCCTTGCGCCTGCGCCACGTCGTTTGCACGAATCGGCCAGTGGTGTGATCGTCGCGCTGGATATGCCTTTACTCGACATCTCCGCCACCGACATCCGCCGCCGTTGCGCAGAACATAAGAACATCCGCTATCTCACCCCAGATGGCGTCGCCCATTACATTTATTCTCAGAAGACTTATACGACATGCTAACTACCGAACAAAAAATCGCCGCGATCAAAGACGCTTTGGAAGATGTCAAAGCCGTCGATATCGAGATCATCGACACCAGCAAGAAGAGTCCGCTGTTCGAGTGCATGATCATTGCCAGCGCGCAATCGACACGCCAGACCAAAGCGCTTTCCGACAACGTAGAGAAGAAGCTCAAAGCCTTGGGCGAAGAAGCGTTGAGCACCGAAGGCGAAGGCAGCGGCGAATGGATCTTGGTGGATTTCGGCGAAGTGCTCGTCCACATCATGCAACCGCCCGTACGTGCTTATTACAACCTCGAAGAGTTGTGGGGCGTACAACCTAAGGCGCGCGTCCCAGCGGCAAAATGAAACTCCTGATCCTCGCGGTGGGCAATAAGATGCCGTCGTGGATCACCGAGGGCTTCAACGAATACGCCAAGCGCATGCCGCGCGAGGCCACCATCACCCTCATCGAGATCAAACCCGAAGCGCGTAACAGCGGCAAGACTGCGGCTCAGATCATGGAAGCCGAGGCGACACGCATCCGTGCTGCTCTGCCCGCTGGTGCGTTCTGTATCGCGCTCGATGAGCACGGCGCTACACCCACCACCAAGCAACTCACCCAGCAGATGAAGGATTGGATGCAGCAAGGGCGCGATGTCGCCTTTGTCATCGGCGGAGCAGACGGCTTGCACGAATCCATCAAACATCAGGCTCAACATCTGATGGCGCTCTCTGCCTTCACCCTACCGCACGGCATGGTGCGTGTGATATTGGCCGAACAGTTGTATCGAGCGCATAGCTTGATGCACAATCACCCGTATCACCGCGAATAACGAACCGCTCACATGTCTCTCAACAAGCCACGCCTCTACCTCGCTTCGCAAAGCCCACGCCGCCGTGAACTGCTCAAGCAGATCGGCATCCACTTCGAACCTTTGTTGCTGCGCAATGACCCGCGCCGAGGTATCGACGTGGATGAGATCCCGTTGCACGGCGAACTACCCGAGGTGTATGTCGAGCGTGTCTGCCGTGAAAAAGCGGCTGCCGCTGTGCAGGCCGTCACGTTCCGCAACTTGAGGCCCGCCCCCATCTTGACCGCCGATACCATCGTGACCATAGACGGCAACATCCTTGGCAAGCCCAGTGATGACCAACATGCAGCCGAGATGTTGCACAGCCTGTCAGGCAAACAACATCAGGTTCTCACTACCGTGGCGGTCGTCTTGGGTGAGCGTATCGAGTGCCGCACATCGAACAGCACCATCACCTTCGCCACTTTGAGCGACAGTGACATCCGACGTTATCTACGAACGGGCGAAGCGCACGGCAAAGCGGGTTCTTATGGCATCCAAGGTCATGCGGGCGCTTTCGTAGAACGGCTCGAAGGAAGTTATACCGGCGTGGTCGGTCTGCCTTTGTTCGAGACGGTAGAATTACTTAAATCATTCGGTATCGCCACAGCATGAACGAAGAGATCCTCATCAACGTCACCCCGCAAGAGACGCGCGTCGCCGTGATGCAACAGGGCGTGGTGCAAGAGCTGCACATCGAACGCGGCAGTCAGCGCGGCTTGGTGAGCAATGTCTATGTCGGCAAGGTCAAGCGCGTATTGCCGGGAATGCAATCCGCTTTCATCGACATCGGCTTGGAACGTTCCGCCTTCTTGCATGTGGCGGACATCTGGGAGAACCGTATCAATGGCGATGCGGCCAAACCCATCGAGAAGGTCCTATTCGAGGGGCAAAGCGTGCTGGTGCAAGTCATCAAGGACCCTATCGGCACCAAGGGAGCGCGTCTCTCCACCCAATTGAGTTTCGCTGGTCGCTTGCTGGTCTATCTACCGCAGGAGTCACACATCGGCGTGTCGCAACGTATCGAGAGCGAAGAAGAGCGCGAGGCACTGCGCGCCAAGCTGGCGCAAGTCCTGCCTGCCGACCACAAGGGTGGCTACATCATCCGCACCATGGCAGAAGGAGCGACTGACGAGGAGCTGTTGGCCGACATCGCCTATCTCGACAAGCTGTGGAGCAATTTGCAACAGCAGTCGCAACGACTGGGCGCGCCCTCATTGCTCTACAAAGAGTTAGACATCAGCCTGCGCGTGCTGCGTGACTTCGTGAACGATGGCGTGACACGCATCTTGGTCGATTCACGCGAGACTCACACTCGGATGAAAGAGTTCGCCACCGATTACATCAGTGCCGCCGTGAACATGGTGGACCACTACATCGGCAGTCGCCCACTATTCGACCTGTACGGCATCGAAGAGGAGATCGAGCATGCGCTGTCCAAACGGGTGGATCTCAAATCGGGCGGCTATCTCATCATCGACCAGACCGAGGCACTCACCACCATCGACGTGAACACCGGTGGCTTCGTCGGTGGACGCAACTTTGACGACACCATCTATAAGACCAATCTGGAAGCAGCACAGGTCATCGCGCGCCAACTCCGCCTGCGCAACCTTGGCGGCATCATCATTTGCGACTTCATCGACATGGACACAGCCGAACACCGCGATGCCGTGTTGGAGGAATTCAAGAAGGTGTTGGCGAATGACCGCACCCGTGTCAGCGTCAACGGCTTCTCGGCATTGGGCTTGGTCGAAATGACCCGCAAGCGCACTCGGGAAAGTCTGGCCCATGTACTGTGCGAACAATGCCCTACCTGCCAAGGCCGTGGACAAGTCAAGACCGCCCAGAGCGTGTGCTATCAGATCTTGCGCGAGATCGTGCGTGAAGCCCGCCAATTCAACGCCCGCGAGTTCCGTATCCTCGCTTCGCAACAGGTCATCGACTTGTTCTTGGACGAGGAATCGCAAGCCCTTGCGCAACTTTCCGACTTCATCGCCAAGCCTGTCTCCTTGCAAGTCGAGACCCTGTACAGCCAGGAACAATACGATGTCATCCTGATGTAGGGGTGGCGCGTTCCTCCCCACTGGTCTGCTAGACCAGTTCATGCGTTGACGAACGCGTGAGAAAAAATCAACTCAGGGAGAAATTTATGTTGCTCAAGAAACTTTTGGCAGTCCTCGCGGCCAGCCTTCTTTCCAATACAGCATTCGCAAGTGACCACGGTCACAGCAAGCATGAAGAACATGCTAACGTGAAAGCAGAGATGTGCACGGGCTTTGGCCCCCAGACACCGCGCGACATCGACAATACCAAAGGCGAAAACACCCGCGCTTTCTCGTTGTCACCTGATTACAAACAGATGAATCTGTGCAACATCCACCTGCACGAGAATGCTGAGCATAAATCCAAGGAGTTCTCAGTGTTCGCAGGTGAAGGCCATGCAGGTTATGGCAGCGGCTATAAAGCCAACATCAGCACTTCTTTGAGCAAAGCTGAATTGGCACCTCTTGCACAACCAGCCTGCAAGAGCGATCACGGTGACCTACAACCTGGCGACACGATCGAAGTTCACTGGGTACATTCATCTGCTGACATAGTCCCAGGCAAGACTTTAGCTGCGTGCCTGTCCGCAAAGAATAGCAATCCTGACTTGCGCGTCGAGGCTCAGGTGTTTGTTCTGGTCAACGACAAGACTGCGCTGAATTTCAATGACATGGGCTATGGCGGCAACATCGTCAATGGCGTGCATCAGGCAAAGTCGATCCCGAACAATACTGGCAAACCAGTCGTATTCTCTGGCTCGACAACGGGCCCAAATTACTCGGACTCGACTTGTTCGCCACTACAAGTGACTTGGAGCGTACGCCCCAAAGTCGCAAAGCTTGATATCAACTCGCTTGCGAAATGGTGTGAGTCGAACGAGTTCGGTGAGGATCACGCGCATGGCGTTCGCAAATTGGTGACTTCTCCTAAATTGCTGTCTGAGATCAAGTAATTCGAAATCTTCAAAAGCCGGCGCAAGCCGGCTTTTTTACGTCTACCGAATTAAAGAATTAAGCTGTTTTTGTGTTCCTATTCAAAGACTGTTCTGCAAAACAGATGGTTATCCTGAATCATCCAAAAATCTCTGAAAGGCGCGTCATGCATCCTCTTCTCAAAACGATGTTCGTCTGCACACTGTTGCTGTCCATGCCAGTTCACGCGCTCGACCCTCACGGACACAAGGACCGTAGCACTGAGGTCTCTAGATTCATAAGTGATATGAAAGCCGACAATGGCGTGTACATGGTCACCCACAACATCGATTTCTATGCGGGGTTGGCCAAAGGTCAGAAACCCAAGATGACCCTCGTCACCTGTTCGGATTCACGCGTGCAAGCCAATATGTTCGATCGCGCCCCCGAAGGTGAGCTCTTCACCATTCGCAACATCGGCAACCAACTCGCCACTGCCGAAGGTTCGGTTGAGTACGGCGTACATCATCTGCACACCCCCGTCCTCATGTTCTTGGGACATTCGCGTTGCGGCGCCATCGCTGCGGTGGGTGGTAATTATTCCAAGGAATCACCTGCCATCAAGAAAGAGTTGGACACCATCGGCATCCCCAAAGACTTGGGGAATCTAGAAGGCGTGACGGCTAATGTCCACAATCAGGTGGGCCTCGCGATGATCAAGTTCTCGGAAGAAGTGGCTGCCGGTCAACTCACCGTGGTCGGCGCAGTGATGGATTTTGCCGACGACCTGCATCAAGGAGCAGGGAAGTTTCACGTGATCAATATCAATGGCGAGAAAGACCCAGCGAAGCTAGATAACGTGGCTGCGCTGATCGCCAAACCTAGCAAGCCAAAGCCTGTCGCCGCGAAAGTAGAGAAGAAGGCTGATGCCCACGACAAGACAGCTGCTGACGGAGACAAACATGACAAGACCGATGAGCATGATGCTCACGCGGCCCCTGCGGCGCATCACTGATACTAGCTGCGCGTGACCTCAAGGTAGAGTTGCTCTACCTTCTGTCGTGCCCACGGCGTCCTGCGCAAGAACTTCAAACTGGATTTGATGCTGGGGTCATGCGTGAAACAACGCACGGGCACGGCAAGAGCCATCTCCTCCCAGCCTATGCTCTCGGAAAGGCGCGTGACGATCATCTCTAGGGTGATGCCCTCCAAGGCTGGGCGTTTAGGCGTCTCGCTCATCTGATTCTCACTGTATCAACACACTCTCGGGAGCGACCTTGCTCCCTGTCACCATCACCACTTTATGTCTCGATTGTCCGCCCTGCTTGAGTTCGACTTGTCGCAGGGGAACGCCGAAAGTGTCTGCGATGAATCTAAGCAGCGCTTCGTTGGCACGACCTTCGATAGGTGGTGCTGCAAGGCGTATCTTCAACGCTTCGCCATGCAAGCCTGATATCTCGGTGCGTTTCGCACCCGGCTGCACATGCAAGGTCAGCGTGAACATATCACCATCGCGACGATACCATTCACTCACGGACACCTCTTAACATCCAAACTTCGTTGCAATACTGCGTTGCTCACAAAAAATCACTCCTTACATACCCCGCTGTATGCCGCGTCGCAATTTTTCGCTCGCGCCTTGTCTTGCTTAGAATTTTGAATTTTAAGAAGCGTCCGTCACAAGAGTCTCTGAACGAACTGCTCCATACCGCTGATAGGCACGATGAGTATGAGCTGACAGATGATGAACAACACCAGCACGGAAAGATCCACACGCCCGACCATAGGGATCACATTGCGCAAGGGCTGCAAGAAGGGTTGGTTACACGCACTGAGCATCGGCGACAACGGCGTGTGTGGATTGACCCATGACAAGATGGCTTCCGCCAACAAGGTCGCCACCAGTAGATAGACGCTGATCTTCAACAACTTGACTGCCGTCCAAGCCAGCAGGCCAAGCAAGGGGAAGGTGTCGAAGGGATAGCTCTGCACGAACAGGAAGAGCACGAGATAGATGAACTCGACCACAAAAGCCAATGCCAATGTGGCGCCATCCAGGCCAAACATCGATGGCACGTAACGCCTTGCCTTGAGCACGACGAAATCGGTGAGCGCCATGATGAACTCGCCGATAGGATTTCGCATCGGCGCTTTCAACCACACAGCATGGAATCGAAACAACAGAACCGCAGCAAATGGTTGAACTAGTGCATCGATCAAAAACGATAGTGCTTCAGCAAACATGGTTACCTCTAATAATTCAAAATGCTAAGCAAGACAAGGCGCGAACAAAAAATCGCGACGCGGCATACAGCTGGGTATGTAAGGAGTGATTTTTTGCGAGCAACGCAGTATTGCGACGGATTTTGGATTTTGGGTGGTGACCATCAAACGTCCTTCCCCAGTTCATCACCCATCTCTTTAGAACGCGCCGCAGCCGCATGGATGGCATCGACGATATCTTGCTTCACTCGGTTAGCGTCCATGCTCTTGATGGCTTTCTCCGTCGTACCGTTCTTTGACGTCACTCGCGCACGTAGTGTCGCCACATCCACATCCTTGCTGCTCTGCGCCAATTTGCTGGCTCCGATGAAGGTATCCAGCACCATCTGTCGCGCTTGCTCTTCGTCCAATCCCAACTCGTAAGCCGCCTGTTGCATCGCTTCGATGAAATAGAACACGTAAGCAGGGCCGCTGCCGGAGATCGCTGTCACGCCATCCAGCAACACTTCATCGTCCAACCAGAAAGTACTACCGACGGCAGCTAAGACCGACTCTGCGCGTTGGCAATGATCAGGTTTTACAGCGGGAGTCGCGTACATCGCAGTGACACCACTACGTATCAACGCAGGGGTGTTCGGCATGCAGCGCACGACGTTCTGCGAACCACTCCAGCGCGCGATGTCTTGCGTACGGATGCCCGCCGCGATGGAGATGATGAGGCGATCACCTAACAAGGGGGCAAGTTGCGTCACGACCTCGCGCAACTGTTGCGGCTTCACCGCCAACACCAACGCCTCGCAGTGAGTCACTGCAACTTCCAAGTCGGTACCGGCCCTGACAGCGAAGTCGGTATGCAACTCTGCACAGCGTTCTTTGTTCAACTCCACGACATGTATCTTGGAAGGCGAATAGCCTCGCTTGATCAGACCTCCGATCAATGCGCTCGCCATGTTGCCGCCACCGATGAATGTGATCTTCATTTCTGACCTCCATAATCTCTAGTGCCGAATATCGCGGTACCGATACGCACGATGGTCGCGCCTTCTTTGATTGCCGCAGGAAAATCATGTGACATCCCCATCGAAAGGGTATCCAACGATGATCCTTGCTGATTCAACTCTTGCAACAATACCCGCATTTTGGCGAACGCCACCCTCTGCTCGGTTTCACCCGATGCTGGAGCAGGTATCGACATCAATCCGCGTAACTTTAGCCGTGGTAGTCGAGATATCTCTTGGGCAAGCTGTGCAGCCTCACTCATCGCCACGCCACTTTTGCTTTCTTCGCCACTCACATTCACCTGCAAACAGATATTGAGCGGTGGCATATTCGCCGGACGCTGCTCAGACAGCCGCTGTGCCACCTTCAACCTATCCACGCCATGCACCCAAGCAAAATGTTCTGCGATGGGGCGTGTCTTGTTGCTCTGGATAGGCCCGATGAAATGCCACTCCAGCGGTAGATCATTCAGCAGCACCATCTTATCCAGCGCCTCTTGTAGATAGTTCTCACCGAATGCGCGCTGCCCACCTTGAAATGCCTCGCGCACGGCCTCGGCTGGAAAGGTCTTGCTCACCGCCAACAGATGCACATCGCCGACCGCTCGATGAGCCTCGATTGTGGCTTTAGCAACGGCCTCGCGGGTTGCTTGCAAGTTAGAGAGGATTGCAGTCATAATCGCCCAGACAGTCGCTTTTCAACGCTCCAAAAATAGCTCAGGGATTATATATGGATATCACCGAACTGCTCGCCTTCGGCGTGAAGAACAAAGCATCCGACTTGCATCTCTCCTCTGGTTTGCCTCCGATGATCCGCGTTCACGGCGATATGCGTCGTATCAACCTGCCGCCGATGGAGCACAAAGAAGTACACGCCATGGTGTACGACATCATGAACGACGGGCAGCGCAAGCATTATGAAGAGAACAAGGAAGTCGACTTCTCTTTCGAAGTTCCTAATCTCGCACGCTTCCGCGTCAACGCCTTCATCCAGAACCGCGGCGCTGCCGCGGTCATGCGTACCATTCCTTCCAAGATCTTGTCGTTGGAAGACCTCAAAGCACCCAAGATCTTCGAGACCATCGCTGACTATCCACGCGGCTTGGTATTGGTGACCGGTCCAACCGGTTCGGGTAAATCCACGACCTTGGCGGCCATGGTGAATCACAAGAACGAGACCGAACAAGGCCACATCCTCACCGTGGAAGACCCGATCGAGTTCGTGCATGAATCCAAGAAATGTCTGATCAACCAGCGCGAAGTCGGCCCTCACACGCTTTCTTTCAACAACGCATTGCGCTCAGCTCTGCGTGAAGACCCTGACGTCATCCTCGTAGGTGAGATGCGCGACTTGGAGACTATCCGCCTGGCCATGTCCGCTGCGGAAACAGGTCACTTGGTGTTCGGCACGCTACACACCAGTTCTGCTGCAAAGACCATCGACCGTATCATCGACGTATTCCCTGCCGATGAAAAAGAGATGGTGCGTGCGATGCTGTCGGAATCATTGCGCGCCGTCATCTCGCAGACGTTGCTCAAGACCAAAGACGGCGCAGGCCGCGCCGCCGCGCACGAGATCATGATCTGTACGCCCGCTATCCGTAACTTGATCCGCGAAGCGAAAGTGCCACAGATGTATTCCGCCATCCAGACAGGCGGCAGCATCGGCATGCAGACGTTGGACCAATGTCTGACGGATCTCGTCAAACGCAACGTCGTCGCTTCTGCTGAAGCGCGTACCAAGGCTGCGAACAAAGACCTGTTCCCTGCTTAATCACAAGATCTAGGAGTTCACCATGGAACGCGACCAGGCTACGGAACTAGTCCACAATCTATTGCGCGGGATGATCTCGCAGAAGGCATCCGACCTTTTCGTCACCGCCGGCTTCCCGCCCGCGTTCAAGATCGACGGCAAGATGACCCCCGTATCGAATCAGGCGCTGACCTCGCAACATACCCAAGAGCTGGCGCGCAGCATCATGAACGACCGCCAAGCCGCCGAGTTCGAATCTACACACGAATGTAACTTCGCCATCAGCCCCTCCGGCATCGGCCGCTTCCGCGTCAACGTGTTCATGCAGCAACAACGCGTCGGCATGGTGTTGCGCACCATCACCACCAAGATCCCGAATTTTGAAGAGATGGGATTACCTCCTATTTTAAAAGATGTGGTGATGACCAAGCGCGGATTAGTCATCCTAGTCGGCGGTACAGGCTCGGGTAAGTCCACCACCATGGCGGCCATGCTCGGTCACCGCAACCAGAACAGCTACGGTCACATCATCACCATCGAAGACCCGGTGGAGTATGTGCACGAACACGCCAAGAGCATCATCACCCACCGCGAAGTCGGTGTGGATACCGATAACTGGCACAACGCGCTGAAGAACACCCTACGTCAAGCCCCTGACGTCATCCTCATCGGCGAGATCCGCGACCGCGAGACCATGGAATACGCAGTCGCCTTTGCCGAGACAGGCCACTTGTGTATGGCGACCTTGCACGCCAACAGCGCCAACCAAGCACTGGATCGCATCATCAACTTCTTCCCCGAAGAACGCCGCGAACAGTTGTTGATGGACTTGTCACTCAACATCAAAGCGCTCGTCTCGCAACGATTGATCCCCAAGCGTGATGGCAAGGGACGTTCCGCCGCCATCGAGATATTGCTCAACTCGCCCCTCATCGCCGACCTGATCTTCAAGGGCGATGTGCATGAGATCAAGACCGTGATGGGTAAGTCGCGCGAACTCGGCATGCAGACCTTCGACCAAGCCCTGTTCGACCTGCACGAGGCAGGGATGATCAGCTACGAAGAAGCATTGAAGAACGCTGACTCGGTGAACGACTTGCGCTTGAAGATCAAGCTGGAAGGCCAAGCCACCAAAGACCGCGATGTGATGGGCGGACTAGATCATTTGAAGATGACTTGATGATGTCGTCACCCCAATAAAAAACCGCGCCGAGGCGCGGTTTTTTATTCACTATTACATTCGTGTCATTTAACCAGCTTCGATAACTTCTTGAACGAGTCCGTCCCAGCGACTCTCAACAACTGAAACACCACGGATTCTGTGCTGGTGGGCACAGCCCCAGCCAATGTCATCGCTTCCATCGCAGTCTGTCTGTTGTCGTTGCTGCGACTCATCACCGCATCTTTGACGACGTGCACATCGAAGCCTTCCGCCAGCAGGTCGATGACGGTTTGCTGCACGCACACATGCGTCTCCATACCGCTGATGATGACCTGCGTCCTGTCGCTGTCTTTGAGTTGCTTGATGAAAGCCTCGTTGCCGCAACAACTGAACGAGATCTTTTCGATCGCAGGGGCAGCTGGCGCTCGGCTACGCAGTTCGCTCAATGTAGCCCCCAAGCCTTTGACGTACTGTTCGGTGAAGATCACGGGCACGCCCAATTCGGCCGCGCTCTCCAACAGGATGCCGGCATTCTTTGTCAGTTGGGCCAACACGTTCGCATCCATCGCCGCGCAGAGTCTTTCCTGCACATCTATGACGACGAGTGTGGCTCTAGCGGGATTCAGTAGGAATTTATTTCTGATCGACATGATGCCTCCGAGAAACGTTTTTACTTCGGACGATTACTTCCCCCAATGATTTTGTACTCGAACAATCTGCACTCAATCGCGCCGTTGTAGAGCGGAGTGCGCTTGGAGGGGGCAAGGCGCATGAGTTTGGTGATGCGCAGATCGGCGGTAAAGAGATAGGCGTTCCAACCGCCGAATTTCTTTTTCAGCACGTCACCCAGTTGCGGATACAACTCGGCCAATTCGTCTTCGTCGCCCATGCGTTCGCCGTAAGGCAAGTTCGCCACGAGTATGCCTTCTTTCTCTGGCGGCGAGGCTTCCAATGCGTTGCACTGTTTGAGGTCGACCGTCTGGCGGATGCCCGCGTCTTCCAGATTCTGATGCGCGGCTTTGAGTGCATCGCCATAGAGGTCACTGCCATACAGTGGCAATTCACTCACTGGTAGTTGCGCGGCGATGGCGGTCTCGCGCATCGAGTTCCAAAGTTTGATGTCGAAATTCTTCAACTTCTCGAAAGCGAAGTGGCGGTCGATACCCGGTTGGATGTTGAGCGATATCTGCGCGGCTTCGATGAGGAAGGTGCCGCTACCGCACATCGGGTCGAACAATGGGATGCCCGGCTTCCAACCTGTCATCTTCAAGATGCCGGCGGCGAGGTTCTCGCGCAGCGGGGCGATGTTGGTATGGATGCGCACGCCGCGTTTGTACAGCGCGTCGCCCGAGGTATCCAGATACAAGGTGAATTGCTCACCCTCGAAGAAAGCGTGGATACGCATGTCGGGGTCGAGCTTGGCCACGCTGGGGCGCACATCCTTTTCCATGCGGAACTTGTCGCACACTGCGTCTTTGATCTTGAGCGTGATGAATTCCAAACTCTTGAGCGGACATTTGATCGCAGTGACTTTGACGAGGATGGTGCAACTCACATCGAACCACTTCGTCCACGGCAAGGCATACGCAGCTTGGTACACATCGTCCTCGGTGCGGAAACGCGTCGGCTCTTTGACACGCCATAGGATGCGCGAAGCCAAACGGCTTTGCAGATTGGCGCGGTAGTTCAGCGCCCAATCTCCTGCAAAGCCGACACCACCATCGGTAGTGCGCACGTCATTTGCGCCGAAGCTGGTCAGCTCATCGGCAAGCAGTCTTTCAAGTCCGCGCGGACAGGTAGCGAAGAAATCAGGCATGTTAGAAGGGCTTCACAACGACAAGGATGACGACGACCAACAACACCAGCACGGGCACTTCGTTGAAGAAACGGAACCACACATGGCTGCGTGTGTTGCGGTCTGCGGCGAACTCTTTCACCAGATGACCGCAATAAAGGTGATATCCGACCAAACCAGCGACCAGCGTGGTCTTCACGTGCAGCCAGCCACCCGTAAAGATGTCACTGTAGGCGATCCACAACCACAAACCAGTGATGACGGCGAGCGCGCCGATGGGGGTGACGAAACGATACAACTTGCCTGCCATCAGATTCAATCTATCCTTCTCGGCCTGCTCCTTCGCCATCGCTTGATTGACGAAGATGCGCGGCAGATAGAACAAGCCCGCGAACCAGCTGACGACCAAGATGATATGAAACGCTTTTAACCACAACATGATTCAACTCCTTACTTAAACCTTATCCCCGCCTACGCAGGGATACTTAACGAGACAGACGACGACGGAACAATACCAACGACACATAGAAAGCGACCAAGGTGTAGGCCAACAATACGCCAACATGCAACAAAGTCTGCGGCGGGATATCCCCGTTCATCAATGGCCGCGCCAGATCGATGGCATGCGTCAAAGGCAACAGGCTCGCCACTAACTGCATACTTTCCGGCAATTGGGTGACCGGAAAAAAGACGCCGCATAGTAGCATCATCGGTGTGATGACCAGCGTGAAGTAGTACATGAAAAAGTCATAGGCTGGCGCCAGCGCAGTCATGATAAGACCGATGGAGGCGAAGGCCAGACCGATGAGCAGAGCCAGCGGGATCATCCACAACGACATCAGCGAATGCGACAGCCCCAACACCCAGATGACGACCAGCACTGCCGTGCCGGACATCAGGCTCTTGGTCGCCGCCCACAGGATCTCAGACAGCACCACGTCATCCAATCCGACTGGCGTGTTCAGTATCGCCTCCCACGTGCGCTGCTCATGCATGCGCGCAAAGCCAGAATACAGAGCCTCGAAGCTGGCGCTATTCATCGTGCTGTAGCACACCGTACCCGCCGCCAAGAAAGCCATATAGGACATGCCGCCCATCTCAGGTAGCAGACTTCCCAGACCGTAACCCAGACCCAGCATGTAGATCACGGGATCAGCCAGATGCCCGAGGATGGAAGGCGCGGCGATCTTCTTCCACACCAGCCAATGCCTGCGCCAGATGGGCAAGAAACGCAGACTCAATTTGGGGAACGCGAAGATACTCATCTCGACCTATCCTGTTCGACAGCGGCGATGGCGTCAGCGGGGCTGACCACACCCTTGCCGCGTGCATACACACATCCTTTCGATGTTCCTTCTGCAACGACCCGCTCACCCACCGTGAAGGTATGCGTCATGTAAAAAAACTTTTCGTCCCACCTCACCATTTCCAGACTCACCTCATATCGCTGAAAGATGTTCAGCGGCTTCTTATAAGTCATGGTGTGTTCTGCAATGACGGGTATCCAGTTGCGTTTGAACATCGCCTTCAACAATCCGCTACGTGCGAACACATCCACCCGATTCAGGTCGCAGATAGTGAGGTAGCGCCCGTTGTTCATGTGGAAGTTGATATCGATGTCGTTGGGCAGCACACGCAAACTGAGCGAGCTGGTGACACGGTCCATCTCGATTCGTTTGAGGAAGTAGGAACGCACGATCACCCACAGCATGCGGAATATCAGATTCATTCGCGCATCTCCCTGCCTGTCAGTTTGAGGAACACATCTTCCAAGTTCGCAGGGCGATGCAGATAGCGCAGTTCAGATTGCGCTTGCAGATGAGCGACCAGCGGCTGCGCATCGCGCACATAACAGAACACCGATTCGCCACTCACTTCGAAACGCTGCGCATAGTGCGCTGCATGTTCACTCGCCCATTGCCCCGATGTCTCACCGAACACCTCCACCACCTGCGGCTCGATGTTCTGTTCGATGAGTTCTCGCGGCGAACCTTGGCTGATGAGCTTGCCGTTATCCATCACCGCAAGGCGATGACACAGACGCTCGGCTTCATCCATGAAGTGCGTGGTGAGCAGAAGCGTCTTGCCCTGCTGCGTGAGCGCGCGCAGGCGTTGCCAGATGAGATGACGTGCTTGGGGATCGAGTCCGGTGGTGGGTTCGTCGAGGAAGATGACATCGGGGTCGTTCACCAGCGCACGCGCCAAGGTAAGGCGACGCTTCATACCGCCCGACAGCGTCGGCACTTTCGCATCCCGCTTATTCGTGAGGCTGGCGAATTCCAACAACGACGGGATGCGCGCTTCGATCTCTGCATCCTTCATACCAAAGTAGCGGCCATACACCAGCAGGTTCTCCGCCACCGTGAAATCAGGATCGAGGTTGTCCATCTGCGGCACAACGCCGACGCGGATACGTGCTTCACGCGCCGCTTGCGGAACCGGTAGGTCGAGCAACATGGCGCGACCTGCATCGGGCGCGATGAGCCCGAGCAGCATGCGAAGTGTCGTGGTCTTGCCCGCGCCATTAGGGCCGAGCAGACCGAAACATTCACCTTTGCGGATGGACAGATCAAGGCCATCCACCACGCGATGGCCGCCGTAGGATTTTTGCAGACCGATGGCCTGGATGACGGGATTCACAACTCTACCCCTACAAAATGCTTCTTCACGATGTCGCGCAATTGTGTCAGACGCCCATGGAAATAATGGTCGGCGGCAGGCAAAACGGTGATGGCCAACTTCTGCGGACGCGCCCACTCGAAAGCATCCGCCAATGGCACGACATCATCATGTTCGCCGTGGATGACCAGCGTGTCGGGCGATACCGCAGGCATGGCAAAGCGCCCCACCGCAGGCCCTGCCAAGATGAGATGTTGTGGCTTCAGTGTCTGCGCGGCACGCGCGGCGACGTAGCCACCGAAAGAGAATCCAGAAAGGATGAGCGGCAGCTCATCGCCGAACTGCTCCTGCGCGTAGCGGGCAACAGAGATCATGTCTTGCTCTTCGCCGTCCCCGCCGGTGTATTCGCCCTCGCTCGCCCCCACGCCGCGAAAATTAAAACGGAAAGTCACGCACCCAAGGTCCGCGAAGGTCTTGGCTAGGATCACCGCGACCTTGCTCTCCATGTTACCGCCCATCGTTGGCAGCGGATGTGCCACGACCGCGATGGCATAAGGGATCTCATCAGGCACATGCACGACACCTTCAAGTTGCCCTGCATCACCATCAACGGAGAATTTCTGCAATGCGATGCTCATTAGATCTTCAGACGCTCCACGACTTGCCCGTTCTTCAAATGCGATTCGATGATCTCATCCAGATCACTCTCGTCCACGAAGGTGTACCAGACACCCTCGGGGTAGACCACCAATACAGGGCCGTCGTCGCAACGATCCAAACAACCTGCCGAGTTGATGCGTATCTTGTTCTGGCGGTTGGATAGGCCCAGTGCTTTGACTTTGTCTTTCACGTAGTCGCGTGCTTTTTGTGCGCCTCGATTGCCGCAGCAATCACTACCATCTTCTCGTTGGTTGGTGCAGAAGAACACATGCTTGTCGAAATAATTCATCGTTGATTCCTTGCCATAAAGATCATTCAGTCCGTCTTCTGCTCGTCCGCCACAGATAGGCGATCAATAACAATGGGAACACCCCAGATACGATCTGCGACATGCCGTTGTAATTGAGCAGATGCCCATAACGCCAATGATACAGGCGCATCGCCGCAGACGGGGTGCCGCTGTCGAGTACCCACAGTGCGAGCATGAGATAGACCAGTGCCGCCGTCGCCGTGACCCATAGCAACGCAACCCTATGCAGAGAGTGCATCGCCCACAACGCCAACACGCCCAAGACGATACCGAGCATGGCTTCACTGTTCAGCCACAGCATGAGCGCCCACGATTTGAGCAACAGCGCCGCCGCGCCGAACTTCACCAAAGCGACCACACACAACACGATCATCAAGGCGATGGCCGCATCACGACGCACGCGCAACAGGGTCTGCAACAGCAGGCCGATCATCAGCAGATTGAGTGCGACCGCCACGCTTTCCCACAGATTGAACGGCGCTTCAGGCATGGTCACGAAGATGCGGTGCGCCGCCTCGGTGATGAACACGTTGCCCAGCATCGGCAGGGTCGGATTGATCTGCGCGAACATCCACAACATCAGCAACGCCAAGCCAAAATCCACCCCATGTCCACGCTGGAAGAGATCGATGCGCCATTGGGTGGCTTTTGCGAACCACTGCATCGGGGCGATGGCCAACACCAGCACTCCACCCATCAAAGCGCCCAGCGTATTGGTCAGCACATCCGCGTTCGAACTGATACGACTAGGCAGATACATCTGTAGATATTCCAGCATCAAGGACAGCGACATCGCCACCAAGACGGTGATCAGCAAACTACGCCAACCCGCCACATAGGTACGCGACGTCAACGCCAGCAACATACCAAGCGGCAGATAAGCCAAACAATTGGTGACGGCATCGAACGCCGTATAGGTCTGCCCGATGGGCGAAGCGAGCACTTCGAGGAACTCCAACCCTTGCTCTTGCCACCCCTCAAAGGGTGAGAGACTGGCATACACGAGCATCAGCACATATCCCGCCAGTAGATAGCGACGCAGGAGTGAGCGGTGATTGGATTGGAAAGATTCCGTCACGTTTTAAACCTTAATAAAACAGTAGGACTCATTTCGATTGACGGTTAGATGGGGGTAAGAAAGAATGCGCCCTTAGTCGCAAAAGTGGCATATAAAAATAGTATTTCGTTGGAGGGGATTATGGCATACCTGCACTGGTCGAATGACCTGAACACGGGCATTGAGGTCATCGATAAACAACATCGACGACTCGTAGAATATCTGAACGAATTGAACACCGCGATCGCAGAAGGCGACCAAAAAGGCGTGAAACACGTCTTGGACGAGCTCATCGACTACACGCTCTCGCATTTCAGTTTCGAAGAAGAATTGATGGAGAAGGCAGGCTATCCGTTCTTCAAAGCGCACAAACGCGTGCATGACATCTTCACCAAACGTGTCGGCGAGTTCCTGAAGCGTGCCGAACAAGGTGAGGACGTCGCCCCCGAGATCCTTTCGATGCTGAAGATATGGCTCATCAACCACATCAAAGGTGACGATGCCGACTACGTTGAAGTCGTCATCAAGTCTTTAGGTATAGAAGCTAAAGCCGACTCCCCCACTGGAGGCTGGTTAGGTAGCGCACTCAAGAAGTTCTTTGGCTGACTCACTGTGAAGCGGCAGCCCTTGGCCGCTTCGTAAGCTTCACCCAAACAACCCTCAGAACCGCTCGTATCCCGCCATATAACGCCATTGCCCTTGCGCCAATTTCGCCATCGACACACGTCCGATGCGCAAGCGCTTCATCAACTTCACCTCCAAGCCCACACTGCGACACATGTGCATGATCTGCCCGGGCTGCACACCCTTCAAGGCAAAACGTAGACGCGTCTCGTTCTGCCAACTCACCTTCGCGGGTGCCAGTGGCTTGCCGTTGAAAGACAGCCCGTGATTCAAAGATTGAAGACCTTCAGCAGATAACTCGCCCGACACCTCCACCACATACTCCTGCTCGATGGTGTTCGCATCGTCAGCCAATTTGCGTGACACCCGGAAGTCCTGCGTCAGCACCGCCAAACCACCCGCACCCGCTTGCAAGGGCAAGCAATGCGTCAGGTGCAGCAGATGCTGCTTGAGCGGGCGGATGCCAGAATGGTCTTCAGATGAACGTGTATCCGCGCAGATCATCTGCCGAATGGAATCGGCAGTCATCTCCACATCAGGAGGCTGGTGGAACAGTATCGACACCGGGGGCAGTGGCGTCAGCTTGGCATCCGGGTGCAACTCCACCATCTGCTCAGACACCATGAACTGCGGCTCTTCCACCACCACGCCATCCACACTCACCCAGCCCCCTGCGATGTACAACTCCGCCTCACGGCGAGAGCATTGTTTCAGCTCGACGAGGCGTTTAGCGAGGCGGATAGGTTCAGTCATAAGGAGGTATGGTTAGATAAAAGGGGCTGCATTGTATTCGCTACGAACAGCATCAATGTGCCTCATCCCAATTCGCCCCTTCACCCAATCCCACTTCTAACGGCACTTTTAACTGCGCCACATTGCACATCAGTTCGCGCAGCTTCTCTTTCACCAAGGTCAATTCTATTTCTGGCACTTCTAATATCAATTCATCGTGCACCTGCATGATGAGTTTGGTTTGGTGTCTTTCTGTTTCCAGCCAATCCTGCACGGCGATCATCGCGAGCTTGATGAGGTCGGCGGCGGTGCCTTGCATGGGGGCGTTGATGGCGGCGCGTTCGGCGGCTTGTCTTCTCATGCCGTTGGCACCGTTGATCTCGGGTAGCCACAGGCGGCGACCGAACCATGTCTCGACATAGCCGCTTGCTTTGGCTTGTTCGCGCGTGTCGTCCATGTAGCGCTTCACGCCGGGGTAGCGTGCGAAGTAGAGGTCGATGTATTGCTTGGCGGCGCTGTTCTCAATGTTGAGTTGGCTCGCCAGACCGAACGCGGACATGCCATAGATGAGACCGAAGTTGATGACCTTGGCATAACGACGCTGTTCGCTACTCACCGCGTCCAATGCCACACCGAACACTTCAGCGGCGGTGGCACGGTGGATGTCTTCGCCAGCGGCGAAGGCTTTGAGCAAGCCCTCGTCACCAGACAGATGCGCCATGATTCGCAGCTCGATCTGCGAATAGTCGGCGGAGACGATGCGCGAACCTGCAGGCGCGATGAAGGCTTCGCGGATGCGACGACCTTCGGCGGTGCGCACAGGGATGTTCTGCAAGTTGGGATCGGTAGAAGCCAAGCGCCCTGTCACTGCGACGGCTTGCGAATAGCTGGTGTGCACGCGGCCTGTCTTCGCGTTCACCATCTGTGGCAACTTGTCGGTGTAGGTCGATTTCAACTTCGCCATGCCGCGATGCTCAAGCAACAGCTTCGGCAGCGGATAGTCGAGCGCGAGCTCTTGCAATACTTCTTCGTCGGTTGAGGGCGCACCCGTGGCGGTCTTCTTCTTGACCGGTATTCCAAGCTTCCCAAACAGTATCTCGCCCAGCTGTTTGGGCGAAGCGAGGTTGAACGGCTGCCCCGCCATCTCGAATGCCTGCGCTTCGATGGACATCAACTTCTCACCCAACTCGTGGCTTTGGCGCGATAGCTTCACGCTATCGATGAGCACGCCGTTGCGTTCCATCTTGAACAGCACTTCACGCACAGGCATCTCGATGTCGCGATACACCTCGGTCAGTCGCCCTTCCAGTTGCGGCGACAAGGTCTGGTGCAGTTGCAAGGTGATGTCGGCATCTTCTGCGGCATAACGGGTGGCGGTGTCGAGGTCGACCTGATCGAAGCCGATCTGCTTCGCGCCTTTGCCCACCACATCGGTGTAGCTCACGGTCGCCAGCCCGAGGTGGCGTAGCGCAAGATTGCCCATCTCGTGCGGCTTGTGCGACTCCAACACATACGATTGCAACAAGGTGTCTTCGGCGATACCGCGCAAGGCGATGCCATGATTGGCGAAGATGTGCTGGTCGTATTTCAGGTTCTGCCCTAGCTTCTTGTGCGCCGCACTTTCCAACCATGGCTTGAGTCTCTGTAGCGCGATGTCGAATCCGACTTGATCGGGCGCACCGGGATAGTGATGCGCCAAAGGTAGATAGGCCGCCTGATGCGCTTCGATGCTGAAGGAGATACCCACCAGTTGCGATGCCATCGGGTCGAGCCCTGTGGTCTCGGTATCCAAGCTCACCAAGGGGGCAGACATCAATTTCTCCAACCACGCATCCAGCTGCGCCTCTGTGCGGATGGATTCGTAGTGGCTGGTGTCGTTGGTCACGGCTGCCGGTGCCGCTTCTTGATCCAACTCGAAGCGACGCGGCTCAGCATCGCGCCCTTTCTTCTCCGGCACTTCGCCATTCAACTCGCGCAGCAAGGTTCTGAAGCCGAAACGTTCGAACATCGCCTTCAACTTCTCTTTATCTTCGGCTGGTGCAGCCAACTCGTCGTAACGTTTGTCCAGCGCCACATCACATTTCACCGTGACCAGTTTCCTACCCTGCGGCAACCAATCCAATGCAGCGCGCAGATTCTCGCCCACTGCTCCGCCAACGTCTTTTGCATTGGCGATCACGCCATCTAGCGAGCCGTATTGAGTGAGCCATTTCACCGCCGTCTTGGGGCCGCACTTGTTCACGCCCGGCACGTTGTCCACGGCATCCCCCACCAGCGTGAGGTAATCCACGATGCGATTAGGCGGCACGCCGAACTTACCGAGCACGCCCGCCTCATCCATGATTTCATTGCTCATGGTGTTGACTAGGGTGACGTTGGCGTTCACCAACTGCGTGAGGTCTTTGTCGCCGGTGGAGACGATGCAACGCGCGCCGCTATTCGATGCCTGCTGCGCCAGCGTACCGATGACGTCATCCGCTTCCACGCCATCCACCATGAGGATGTTCCAACCCGCTGCGGCGACCAACTCGTGCAATGGCTCGATCTGCGCACGCAAGTCATCCGGCATAGAGGGGCGATTAGCTTTGTATTCGGGATACCAGTCGTCTCGGAACGTCTTGCCCTTTGCGTCGAACACGCAGGCGCTATAATCCGCCGGGAAGTCGCTGCGTAATTTTTTCAGCATGTTGAGCACGCCTTGGATGGCACCTGTCGGTTCGCCCTGAGGGCTGCGCAAGTCAGGCATGGCATGGAACGCGCGATACAGGTACGACGAGCCATCCACTAACAACAATGTCTTCATATTTTTGGAGTCCGAGATGAACAACGATTTGAAACTGCCCCCCGTTCAAGCGCCCGAATTGATGCAGTCGAAGGAGTCATGGCGTGTGTTCGGCATTATGTCAGAATTCGTCTCAGCCACTGAGCGCCTGCGCGACATCCACCCTGCGGTCAGCATCTTCGGCAGCGCCCGCACGCCGCATGACCACCCCTATTACCAACTCACCGAAGAGATCTCCCGCCTATTGTCGGATGCGGGATTCACCGTCATCTCGGGTGGCGGTCCTGGCATCATGGAAGCGGCGAACAAAGGCGCGTTCTACGGCAAATCTGCGAGCGTCGGCCTCAACATCCAGTTGCCGCACGAACAGCACAACAACCCCTACCAGAACATCAGCCAATCGTTCCAGCACTTCTTCACACGCAAGGTGATGTTCGTCAAATTCGCCAGCGCCTACGTGGTGATGCCCGGCGGCTTCGGGACATTGGACGAGTTGATGGAAGCGCTGACCCTGGTGCAGACAGGCAAGACACGCCGTATGCCCATCATCCTTGTGGGCAGCCACTTCTGGGGTGGGCTGATGGAATGGATCAAGACCAGCTTATTGGACGAGAAGATGATCAGCCCCGGTGACATCGATCTCATCCAAGTCATCGACGAACCCGAACAAGTGGTCGCCGCCATCTTCAAACATTACGAGACGCGCGGCTTCGAACCTTCTGCCGCAGAGCGCGAGTTGCAACTGAACCTTTAAGGGTAAAATCCCACCATCACATCGGTCACTGAAAATCATGCGCCTACTTACCTTGCTGTTCCTCTCGCTGTTGAGCCTGAGCACGTTCGCGGCGGAGCCTGTCCCTGCCTCCGCCACACCCATCCAAGATGAGGCTGTCGATGAGCCGCAGGTGACTATCTCGCGTCAATCGGAACAGACCGTTGAAGAGTACCGTGCCAACGGCAAGCTCTACATGATCAAGATCACACCGAAACATGGTGTGCCTTATTACTTGGTGGATGACAGGGGCGACGGCAAGTTCGCACGCCAAGAGAGCTTGGATTCCGGCCTGCGCGTACCGCGCTGGGTCATCTTCCGTTTCTGATCCAAAGGTCGTTGCATGGCTGTTTTCACTCGCGTCACCGAAGCCGACATCTCTGCTTGGCTGTCTGATTATTCCTTAGGCTCGCTACTCGAATTGCAGGGTATCCCTGCCGGCATCGAGAACACCAATTACTTCGTCACCACCAGCAACGGGCGTTTCGTGCTGACGCTGTTCGAGGTTTTGAAAGCAGATGAGCTTCCGTTCTACCTCAATCTGATGTCGCACTTGGCGCGCCACGGCATCCCCTGCCCAGCGCCGGTAGCGAACGGCAAGAACCATTTCCTTGGCGAATTGAACGGCAAGCCCGCGTGCATCGTCAGCCGCCTGAGCGGCAAATCGGTGACACAGCCCAGTGTGGCGAATTGCGCAGCCGTCGGCGCGATGTTGGGGCAGATGCATAACGCTAGCTTGAGCTTTGGCAGCACGATGGAGAATGCGCGTGGCGCTGCATGGCGCGCCAGCACGGCTCAACAAGTGAAGCGATTCCTCACTGCAGAAGATGCCGCGTTACTGGAAAGCGAAGTGGCTCTGCATGCCAACTTCCCCAGCGACAAATTGCCGCGCGGCGTCATCCATGGCGACCTGTTCCGCGACAATGTGTTGATGGACGGGGAACGCGTGGGCGGCCTCATCGATTTCTATTTCGCCTGCAACGATGCCTTCGTCTATGACTTGGCGATCACACTCAATGATTGGTGCATGGGGGCCGATCAGAAACTCGATACAGCGCGTACGCAAGCCATGCTGAAAGCCTATCAGTCAGTGCGTCCACTCACCAAAGCCGAGATCGACATCTGGCCGCTGACCTTGCGTGTAGCCGCACTGCGCTTCTGGATATCGCGCCTGTTCGACCTGCATCTCCCACGCGATGGCGAGATGGTGACACCGCACGACCCCGATCATTTCAAACGCATCCTGAAGAATCACATCGCCTCCGTTCAACCTATACAGACTTAAGAGAATTCGAATGGAAATCAAAAAATTCACTGCAGCCCGTGGCTGGACTTGGATCAAGCAAGGCTACCAACTCATCATGGTTAGCCCTATCCTCGCCATCGCCACCTCCTTGATCGGCGCACTGGCGATCGTCCTCGCGATGGTGATCCCACTCATCGGCCCGCTACTCGCCGTCATCCTCATGCCCCTCATGCTGGCGGGTTACATGCGCATCTGCCGCGCGCTGGAGGAGAACGAAGAGGTCGAATTGACCGACTTGTTGGCAGGTTTCAAGAAGAACACACCCGCTCTCGTTTCACTGGGTGCATTCCTGATGATGGGCATGTTGCTCGCCTCAGCAGTGATGGTGTTCGTGGGTGGCGATCAACTCACCACCTTGATGGAACAAGTGCGCGTCACTGACGATCCGCAAGTGTTGATGGATGCGCTAAGCACCGCAGGTAGCGGAGTGGCGCTGGCCATATTGCTGGGATTCTCCTTGGTGTTGATGCTCATCGTGGCGTGGCAATATGCCCCCATGCTGGTGTTCTTCAGCGATGTGCCACCTCTCATGGCTTTGCGCGACAGTTTCGTCGGCACCCTACGCAACATCGTTCCCTATACGGTGTACAGCCTCATCATGCAACTGGTCGCGCTGATGTTAGGCATCTTGCCGTTCGGTATCGGCATGATCCTACTGTTACCACTCGGACTGACTTCGCTCTACGTGAGCTACCGCAACATCTTCCCGTGGTTGGATGAGCCTGTGGTCGTCGCTGCGGCAGTTGATTCTGAAAATATAGGTACACCACAATGAAGATCCAAGCGACCGCGATCGAGCGTAAGCAAGCGCAGAACCCGCACAACCTCTTCGTTGGAGGTGTGTTCGCTTTCGACCTGTTGATGACACCCGCCGTGCTGGGTCTGAAGATCGGCATGATCGGACTACTCATCCCGTTGATGTGCTCGGGCAGTCTGCTTGCCTACATCTATCTGCGCAGTCGCAAACAGACGAGCTGGTTCGTGGACATGCACTGGCGTTTGAGTTGGAATCGTAGCCGCTTGTTACTCCTGGGCTATGCGATATCTGCTTTTCTGGTATTGATCGCATGGCTACTCAGCATGCTCTCCAGCGACCCGCACATGGCGAGCATCATCTGGACTGCGCTCACGCGTATCGCCCTGATGCCTACCCTGATCTTCGTGTTATTCACCTCAGTGCTGGAAGCCGGTGCGATCGCTCAGGCCACCAATGGAGAAGTACCAGACAAACTGGCAGCGAAGTATCCGCCGCCAGTCATCAAATAAATCCAAAGTTCTAAGCAAGACAAGGCGCGAACGAAAAATCACGACGACACATATGTTTGGATATGTAAGGAGTGATTTTTCTTGAGCAACGCAGTATTGCGACGAAATTTGGATTTATTGCCTGAATTCGTCGAAGGCGTGTAAAACCTCACCCGCATACATCAACGATGGGCCACCGCCCATGTAAACCGCGACGGACAACATCTCATTGACCTGCTCGCGTGTCGCACCCAGACGCACCAAAGCTCTGACGTGATACGCGATGCAACCCTCGCAACGGGTAGAGACCGCGATAGCCGTCGCGATCAATTCTTTATCCAATGCGGAAATGACACCTGCCGTCATTGCGGCCTTTGACATCGCATCGAAGCCTGTCATCACTTCAGCGGATTCTTTACGAAAAGCGCCCAACGGTGGATTGAGATGTTGGATCAGTTCTTTGTACGACTTGCTCATGGGGCTTTCCTTTGTGAGTTGTATTGCAGGCGCGTATATTAGTCTTCGCTGATATTCATATCAAGTGGTCGAGCGAAATACCGCCGCTTGACCGTGATATAGGCCTGCCTCATCGAGTAGATTCCACACTGTCGTATCGGTGATCATGAAACGTCGACCGCTCTTGGCGATACGCATGCCAGAGTAGCCATCCACATAACCTTGCTGAGTGACCTTCTCCAGCAACATCACCCGCGCATCCTGTGCCATCGGCTCTGCGGACAAGCGGGAGGGCAATCGAGCGAACTCATCCTCGTTCATCTCGAACAGTTGCAACGCCAAACGATTGCCATAGAAGAAGATAGGATCGACTTCCGTGCCGTGCGCGACGATGGCACGCGGCTCTTCCCATATGGCAGTGCGCAAATCGCTGTCATTCCCATGCAGGTGGAGGTGCTCAAGCAGCGGTTTGCCGGTGAGCCGCTGATAGCTCTCGACGATCAGCCGCAGCGTGGCATCAGAGGGCTTCGAGTTTGGCATATTCGAGTGCCAGCCATTTGCTGCCAGCGCGTTTGAAATTCACTTGCACACGGCCTTCCGTGCCGCTGCCTTCGCTGCCCGTCACCACGCCCTCGCCGAACTTCTGATGGAACACGCGCTGTCCGATACGCCACATCGCACTCGGTGCAGGCGGCGCTTTCTCCATAGGTACGGCGTTGAAAGCTTTGGTGTAGCTGTTCGTCTCATAGCTGCTGGACTGGAACGATGAGCTTGCGCTGTAGCGCGGTGTGATCCAATGCAGTAATTCCTCGGGCAACTCACGCATGAAACTGGATACGCGGCTGTAGTGTGTCTGCCCGTGCAACATACGACGTTGTGCGAAGGTGAGATACAGACGACGACGCGCGCGCGTGATGGCCACGTACATCAGGCGCCGCTCTTCATCGAGGTCGTTATTGTCGATACTGTTCTGGTGCGGGAACAGGCTCTCTTCCAAGCCCGTGATGAACACGGTGTGGAACTCCAGTCCTTTCGCCGCATGCACCGTCATCAGATGCAACGCGTCATCGCCATCTCCCGCTTGATGCTCACCCGATTCCAGCGAGGCATGGGTGAGGAATGCGGTGAGGCTGTCGTCTTCATTCTCATGCACGAACAAGGTGGCGGAGTTGATGAGTTCGTTCATGTTCTCCAAACGCTCTTCCGCTTCGCGACGTTTGGACGCGACCGCCTTCTCTCCCTCGTAATGCGCCACCAAACCGCTGTGGTGTAGCACATGCTCCATGATCTCCGGCAGCGGCAGGCCCGCGATGCCACTGCGCAGGGATTCGATGAGTCCGACGAAGGCAGTCACCTTGCCGCCCGCGCGCGCGGCGGCATCCCATAACGTCGTGTTGTTGATGCGCGCCGACTCTTGCAACTGCTCGATGCTGCGCGCGCCGATACCGCGTGTGGGGAAGTTGATGATGCGCAGCAGCGCGTTGTCATCATCCGTGTTCTCCATCAAGCGCAGATAGGCCAATGTGTGCTTGATCTCTTGCCGCTCGAAGAAGCGCAAACCGCCATACACACGGTAGGACAACCCCGCCGATACCAGTGCATGTTCCAGCACGCGCGACTGTGCATTGGAGCGATACAGCAGAGCCATCTCGGTCAGCTTCACCCCTTCGCGCTTGAGTTCTTGTATCTCTTCCACGATGAAGCGCGCTTCATCCACATCGGTCTCTGCTTCATACACACGCAACTGCTCGCCTCCATTCTCAGAGGTCCACAGATTCTTGCCGAGACGGTTCTTGTTGTTGCTGATGAGTGCGTTGGCCGCATCGAGGATGTTGCCGTGCGAGCGGTAGTTCTGCTCCAGCTTGATGACGTTCTCCACATGGAAGTCGCGCAACAGCTCTTGCATGTTGCCCACGTTCGCGCCACGGAAGGCGTAGATGGATTGGTCATCGTCGCCCACCGCGAAGAGGGAGTTATTGCCGCCCGCCAGCAGCTTCAACCAGCGATATTGCAAGGGATTGGTATCTTGGAACTCATCCACGAGGATGTGTTTGAAGCGCTCCTGATAATGCTCGCGCAAGCTTTGATTGCGCGACAGCAGTTCGTAACAGCGCAACAACAACTCGGAGAAATCCACCACGCCTTCGCGCTGGCATTGCGCGTCGTATTCAGCGAACACTTCCACCTTGCGTTGCGTGAACTGATCGTAGGCTTCCACTTCATGCGCGCGCAGTCCTTGCTCTTTGCTGCCGCTAATGAAGTTCTGCACGTCACGCGGGATGTACTTCTCTGGATCAAGGTTCTGCGCCTTCATCACGCGCTTGATGGCTGAGAGCTGATCGCCCGAATCAAGGATCTGAAAAGTCTGTGGCAGATTCGCCTCGCGAAAATGCGCGCGCAACAAACGATTACACAGTCCGTGGAACGTGCCTATCCACATGCTGTTGATGTTGACGGGCAGCATGCTCGACAGACGTGTCTTCATCTCCTTCGCGGCCTTGTTGGTAAAGGTCACCGCCAAGATGCTGTGGGGATTAGCTTGCCCAGTGCTGATGAGATAAGCGATACGCGTGGTGAGCACGCGCGTCTTACCACTTCCTGCACCCGCCAATATCAGCGCAGATTGAGTAGGCAGTTCGACGGCGGCACGTTGTTCGGGGTTGAGGCCTTGCAGCAGATTCATCGTTGATTCCAAAAGAAACGGGGAATCAAGCCAAGCCTGATTCCCCGTTCTGACATTACTTTAGGACTTACTTCTTCTTGTTCTGGATCATGTCGTGCATGATCGGCGACAGGATGATCTCCATCGCGTGGCTCATCTTGCCTCCTGGCACCACCATGGTGTTGGCGCGAGACATGAACGAGTTAGGGATCATGCTCAGGAAGTAAGGGAAATCGACACCCTTTGGATTACGGAAGCGGATCACCACGAAGCTCTCATCCGGTGTTGGGATGTCGCGTGCGATGAAAGGATTCGATGTATCCACGGTCGCCACACGTTGGAAGTTGATGTCGGTGTGGGTGAACTGTGGCGTGATGTATTTGATGTAGTCAGGCATACGACGCATGATCGTATCAACTGTCGCTTCTGCTGAGTAGCCGCGCTCTGCCTTGTCGCGATGGATCTTTTGGATCCACTCGAGGTTGACCACCGGCACGACACCGATCGCCAAGTCCACGAAACGGCGCGCGTCGATACCTTTGGATTCATCCATCGCCAAACCGTGCAGACCTTCGTAGAACAGCAGGTCAGAGCCTGACTCGATGTCTTCCCAAGGTGTGAACACGCCTGGCGTCAGGTTGGTCAGGTTGAAGTGTTTGTTGTGCTCCACTGCCTCGGCTTCGCTGTGCACGTAGTAACGACGTTGGCACATGCCGGTCTCACCATATTGCTTGAACATACCTTCGATCTTGTCGAAGTGGTTGGCTTCTGGGCCGAAGTGACTGAATGTGTTGTGACCGTTCTTAGCCGCTTCTGCTGCGGCAGCGCGGAATGCCATACGGTCCAAGCTGTGCAAGCTGTCGCCTTCAACGACAGCAGCCTTGATGCTCTCACGACGGAAGATGTTCTCGAACGCGCGCTTGACGGTAGTGGTACCAGCGCCGGAAGAACCGGTTACTGCGATGACTGGATGTTTGACTGACATAACGACCTCTCCTGAACGATTATTGATAATGATTATTAAAAATTTTGAGGCGCGATTCTACCCCAGTTTGGCTACCTAACGCGAGACGCCCGGATTTTCCGCCCCTAGATTGCCTTTGATCTGGGTCGCGAACTGCTCAGCTTGAGCATGACTTGGCAATTGCCCGATCTGCAACACATAGGTCCATCCGCCATCTTGGGCCACGGGCTGCAACTGCACATCGTAGCCAGCATCTCGCCATTGGTCGTAGGCCGCCAATGCGCTAGCTTGGTCAGGAGCGGTCAATAAGTCGACTTTCCATTTGCCACCGATTTGTGTGGCCGGCTGCGCAATGTCGGTCTCGGTCGCCCACTTGCCCAGCTGTTCCGCATCAACTGGACCCACAGGAAGCGGTGCAGCGCCTTTGGGCATCTTGTAGAACGACAGCGGCTGGTCCATCACGAACTCGTTATCGTCAGCTCCGACCACGGATATCTTGCCCTCGATCAGACACACCACCCCCATCTCATCACCGTCCTTGCCCCACACGTCTGTTCCGCGTATGCCCACCGTAGCGCCTGCGACTTTGACGGTGACATCACGGCCTTTCAACTTGGCGATGCTGGCAGTCGTGAAACGGAAAGCACCCTTGGCGACATTCAAGACGGCGCGAAATAAGGTTTCCTCCTGCTTACTTTGCGCCAAACCCTCCAGCGTCAATGCGGCCTTCTCGCCCAACTTCACTGTGCTGCCATCGGCCGTCCGCACATAGATACGCGCATTCGTTCCCGTGATGAGGCGATCACCGTTCTGCAATGACAGTCCTACGCGCAAGGGACGCGTGGTATCGCCGCGTTGTAGCCAAGCCGGCATCTGCACCGCCTGTACCTGCGCATCCATCTCAGCGTGAGCTGGCATGGCAAGCAACATCAAGAGCAACCCTAGCTTCTTGTTCATATCCAGACCTCCTTGCATGCGCGAGGGGTGCATGTTGCCGCTATAATGCCGAACCCGCAAATTTCGCATCAGATCGAGTAGATATGCAGCCCAATTATTCTCCAAAAGACATCGAAGCCTTAGCCCAACAGCAGTGGGAATCCACGCAGGCATTCGTCGCCAAAGAAGATAGCGACAAGCCTAAATACTATTGCCTGTCGATGTTCCCCTACCCTTCTGGCAAGTTGCACATGGGCCATGTGCGCAACTACACCATCGGCGACGTGCTGAGCCGCTACCACCATATGAAGGGTTACAACGTGATGCAGCCGATGGGCTGGGACGCGTTCGGCCTGCCCGCCGAGAACGCCGCGATGGCCAACAACGTACCGCCTGCCGCCTGGACCTACTCCAACATCGAGTACATGAAGCAACAGCTGAAGGCGCTGGGCTTGGGTGTCGATTGGACGCGCGAGGTGAAGACCTGCACGCCCGAGTATTACCGCTGGGAACAATGGCTGTTCACCAAGCTGTTCAAGAAGGGCGTGATCTACAAAAAGACTTCGACCGTCAACTGGGACCCAGTGGACAACACCGTGCTGGCGAACGAGCAGGTCATCGACGGACGCGGCTGGCGTTCTGGTGCGTTGGTGGAGAAGCGCGAGATACCGATGTATTTCTTCCGCATCACCCAATACGCTGAGGAGTTGCTGAAAGACCTCGACACCTTGACCGGCTGGCCTGAGCAGGTGAAGACCATGCAAGCCAACTGGATCGGCAAGAGCTACGGCGTGCGCTTCGCCTTCCCACATGGCAACGATGAGAAGTTGTGGGTGTATACCACCCGCGCGGACACCATCATGGGCGTGACTTTCGTTGCCGTGGCTGCCGAGCACCCACTGGCGACACGTGCCGCACAAGGTAATGCCAAGCTGGCTGAGTTCATCGAAGAATGCAAACGCGGCGGCGTAGCCGAGGCCGACATCGCCACCATGGAAAAGAAAGGCATGGACACCGGCATCAAAGTCACCCATCCACTCACTGGCGAACAAGTCCCCGTGTGGGTCGGCAACTATGTGCTGATGGGCTACGGCGAAGGCGCGGTGATGGCGGTGCCTGCGCACGACGAACGCGATTTCGGTTTCGCGAAGAAATATGACTTGCCCATCAAGCAATCCATCTCGGTCAAAGACCAAACATTCAGTGATGCCGCTTGGCAAGAATGGTACGGCGACAAAGAGAATGGCGTATGCGTGAACTCGGGCAAATACGACGGCTTGGACTACAACCAAGCCGTGGACGCCATCTCTGCCGATCTGAACGCAAAAGGTTTGGGCGAGAAGAAGACGCAGTTCCGTCTGCGCGATTGGGGCATCTCACGCCAACGCTACTGGGGTTGCCCTATCCCCATCATCCACTGCCCAAGTTGCGGCGATGTGCCTGTGCCGGATGAGCAACTACCCGTGGTGCTGCCGGAGAACGTCGTGCCGGACGGCGCAGGCTCACCGCTAGCCAAGATGCCCGAGTTCTATGAATGCACCTGCCCCACTTGCGGTGGCAAAGCACGCCGCGAGACAGACACCATGGACACCTTCGTGGAATCGTCTTGGTACTACGCACGTTACGCCAGCCCGCAATGCGACACCGGTATGGTGGACAAAGCGGCTGCACAAAAATGGTTACCCGTCGATCAATACATCGGTGGTATCGAACACGCCATCTTGCATCTGTTGTACGCGCGCTTCTTCCACAAGCTGATGCGCGACGAAGGTCTGGTGCAAGGCAATGAGCCTTTCGTTAACTTGCTCACTCAAGGCATGGTGGTCGCACCCACGTTCTACCGCGATCTGGAAGGTGGCAAGAAGTTGTGGATCAATCCTGCCGACGTGGATGTGGAAGTCGATGCAAAAGCGCGTCCGCTCGGTGCAAAACTGAAGGCAGACGGTCTGCCTGTCGTCATCGGCGGCACTGAAAAGATGTCCAAGTCGAAGAACAACGGCGTCGACCCGCAAGCCATCATCGACGAGTTCGGCGCGGATACGGCGCGCTTGTTCATGATGTTCGCTGCACCGCCAGATCAACAGTTGGAATGGTCGGATGCGGGGGTTGAAGGGGCGTTCCGTTTCTTGAAGCGCGTGTGGAAAGCGGTGTTCGAACATGTCGAGGACGGCGTGGTGGCGGCGTATACCAACGGTGAGCTGAGTGCGAACGCCAAGGCATTGCGCCTGCAACTGCACCAGACCATCCAGAAGATCGACGACGACTACGGTCGCCGCAAGACCTTCAACACCGCCATCGCAGCCACGATGGAATTGCTCAATGCACTCGGCAAGTTCGATGAGGACACCCCAGTCGCACGCAGTGTGGCGCAAGAGGTACTAGAGAACACCGTGCTGTTGCTCACCCCCATCGTGCCGCACATCGGCGAGGCACTGTGGTCTGCGTTGCGCTCCGGTAGTCAGTTGCGCGATCAAGCCTTCCCCAAAGCTGATTCGAGTGCCTTGGTACAGGACGAGATCGAACTGATGATCCAAGTGAACGGCAAGTTGCGCGGCAGTCTGCGCGTCTCCAAAGACGCCGATAAGGCGAGCATCGAACAGATGGCTTTGGCGCATGAGGCGGTACAGAAGCAACTGGCAGGCGCCGCAGCAAAGAAAGTCATCGTAGTTCCTGGTCGTTTGGTCAACGTGGTGGTGTGATGAAGAATTCGATGCGGACCTTCATATTGCTAGCTGCCTTCACTCTGACTGCGTGCGGCTTCCATCTGCGCGGCAGTCAATTGCAAGACATGGCGTTCGCATTCCAGTCGCTTTACCTCAAAGCCCCTGCCGAGACCCTCTTCGTTGCCGAACTCCGCACTGCATTGAATGCGAACAAGGTCGCCATGACCCCCACCTCGGAATCGGCGGACCTGTTGCTCGAAGTCGTATCGGAGCAGACCAACAAGAACATCCTGTCCCTCTCGGGTAGCGGTCGCGTGCAAGAGTATCAACTCATCTACCGCGTCTCGCTGCGCGCCTACGACAACAAGCAAGTCGATTGGCTACCGCCGGAAGAGATCATGCTGACGCGTATCTTGGCGTATGACGATGCGCAGATCCTCGCGAAGGAACAGGAAGAGTCACAGCTCTACCGAGACATGCGCACCGATGCAGTGGGTCAGGCCATACGCCGCTTGAATCGCGCCAAGCCACAACTGTAAAGCCCCATGAGAATCTCAACCGAAGACCTGCCGCAGCATTTGAAACGGGGACTCGGGTCGTTGTACGTCATTCACGGCGAAGCCTTGCTGCTTGCCATCGAAGCTGCCGATGCCATCCGCAACGCCGCACGCGAAGCGGGATACACCGAACGCGAGACCATCATCGTCGAGCAATATTTCAAATGGGGTGAACTACGCAACAGCGCGCAAAGCATGTCGCTGTTCTCCTCGCGCAAGGTGATCGACCTACGCATCCCGTCGGGCAAGCCCGGTGTGGAAGGTGCGCAGGCGCTGCAAGATCATTGCGAGAACCTCGATCCAGACACGCTCACGCTCATCTCGCTGCCCAAACTCGAAGGCACGGCATTCAAGAGCAAGTGGTTCGCCGCACTGGAGCAACACGGCACCATCATCAGTGCGGATGAAGTCTCCCTCGCGGCCTTGCCCACTTGGATCGCGGGCAGACTGCGACGCCAAGGACAATCAGCCGATGCGGATACCTTGAAGTTCCTCGCCGACAAGGTGGAAGGCAATCTGCTGGCGGCGTATCAAGAGATACAAAAATTAGCACTTCTCTTCCCCGAGGGCGCGCTGACCTTCGACCAAGTCAAAGACTCAGTGATGGACGTGGCACGGTATGACGTGTTCAAGCTTTCAGAAGCGATGCTTGATGGTGATGCCGAACGTTATGCGCGCATCCTTGATGGCCTGCGTGCGGAGGGAACGGCCACCGTACTCATCCTGTGGGCGATCGCGGAAGACATTCGCGCGTTGGCTAAAGTCTCACGGTCCATGCAACAGAGCGGCAACTTAGCCAACGCATTGCGCGATGCACGTGTGTGGGGTGCGAAACAGAAATTGATCGAACGCTCAGTTCGCCGTTTCACACCCACCTTTGCCGAACGTGCATTGCGCCAAGCGGCACAGATCGACCGCCTCATCAAAGGTCTGCGCCAAGGTGACGTTTGGGATGAGTTGCTTCAGTTGGGTGTGCGCTGTGCCCGTGCAGGTGCGAGATGAGCGAAGTGTTGCTGGTCATCAGCAATACACCTGACCGTGCCACGGCAGAACGTATCGCAGGCGCACTGGTCGCAAGCCATACCGCAGCGTGCGTGAACGTATTGGCCGAATGTAGCTCTATCTATCGCTGGGAAGGCAAGGTCGAGCACGCGACCGAAGTCCCTTTGCTCATCAAGACTACTGCCGAGGCCTACCCGCGATTGGAGGCAGAATTGCGTAAACTGCACCCCTACCCTGTACCGGAGATCATTGCTATCCCCCTCAGCGCAGGACTACCCGCCTATTTGGATTGGGTGAATACAGAGACTAGGAAGACCACATGATTCGTCGTTTGTTGCTCACCGTTTTGTTGTTCGTCGTGCCGCTGGCACAGGCGGACATGCTTTCCTTTGGAAGCAAGAAGCCCAGCTTCCTGCCCGCCGACCAAGCCTTCGCCTTGAGTGTGCAGGCAGTCGATCAAAAGACCCTCATCGCTAGCTTCAAGATCTCGCCCGGCTACTACCTGTATCGCGACAAGATCAGTTTCACCTTGGCAGATGGCAAGCCTACACAACTGACCTTACCCAAGGGTGAGGAAAAGGACGACCCCAACTTCGGTCTCATCGAGGTGTATCACCGCTCCTTCCAAGCTGAGATCAAACTACCCAAAGTCGATGTGAAAAAGACACTGGTGGTGAACGCCAGCTATCAAGGTTGTAGCGACAACGGCTTGTGCTACCCGCCCATCGATAAGGTTTTTAATATCGAGTTGATGCAAACCATCACTGCGGCGGCGCCACCTGCTGCTACGCCGGCCACCGCAGAAAACAAAGCTGCCCCCGAGAACGAGAACACACAGATCGCCAAGGTGTTCCAAAGCGGCAGCTTTTGGCTCATCGTCTCCTTCTTCTTCGGCGCTGGCTTGCTGCTTTCGCTGACCCCTTGCGTGTTCCCCATGATCCCCATCTTGTCGGGCATCATCGTCGGGCGTGGCCACAAGATCACCCATATGCATGCCTTCATCCTGTCGCTGGCTTATGTGTTGGGCATGGCCGTCACCTACGCCATCGCCGGTGTGGCTGCAGGCTATTCCGGCGACCTCATCTCGAACTCGTTGCAGACGCCTTGGGTGTTGGGCAGCTTCGCCGCACTGTTCGTCGTGCTGTCGCTATCCATGTTCGGTTTCTATGAGTTGCAATTACCCTCCGCCCTGCAAAGCAAACTCACCGACACCAGCAACAAGTTACATGGCGGACACTTGTCCGGCGTGTTCGGCATGGGCGCGCTGTCCGCCATCATCATGGGACCGTGCGTGGCCGCCCCGCTCGCAGGCGCGCTCCTATATATAAGCCAGACGCATGATGCCGTGCTGGGCGGAACGGCGCTGTTCGTGATGGCGCTGGGTATGGGCGTACCGCTTCTCATCATCGGCACCTCGGCTGGCACCTTGTTGCCCAAAGCGGGCGCTTGGATGGAATCGGTGAAGCGTTTCTTCGGCGTGATGATGTTGGCCTTGGCCATCTGGATCGTCTCACCTGTCATCCCGCTCTCTGTTGAGATGGGACTGTGGGCGGCGCTGCTGATCTTCTCCGCCATCTACCTGCACGCGCTCGATCCGCTTCCCCACAGCGCACGTGGTTGGGACAAACTCGGCAAAGGACTAGGCGTCTTGGCGTTACTGCTGGGCGTGGCCTATCTGATCGGCGCTTTGTCTGGCGCACGCGACATCCTGCGCCCGCTCGGCAACCTTGGACGCGCCACGGCTGAAGCAAGTCACAGCCTAATCTTCGAAAGAGTGAAGTCGAACGCGGAACTTGATGCAAGGATCGCTCAAGCCGCCGGCAAGACCGTGATGCTAGATTTCTACGCAGACTGGTGTGTGTCCTGCAAAGAGATGGAGCGCTTCACCTTTAGCGATGCTGGGGTGCAAGCCAAGTTGAAGGACACCATCCTGCTACAGGCTGACGTAACGGCCAACAATGCGGACGACAAAGCTTTGCTACAACGCTTCCAACTGTTCGGCCCTCCTGCCACCTTGTTCTTCGACAGAGAAGGCAAGGAAATGGCTGATTCCAGAGTCGTCGGCTATCAAGATGCCCGTCAATTCACGGACTCACTGATTGCCGTTGGTCTATAAGCCTGATTTTCCACAAGTTCTTTTAATGGGTGGACAAACTAGTCCATTTTGCGGCAAACTGCGCCAATGAAGAACGTCTTGGTACTCCACGGCCCCAATCTGAATCTGCTCGGAACGCGCGAGCCAGATGTGTATGGCCGCGTCACGTTGGACGAAATTAACGCCAAGTTGTCTGCACAAGCGCAGGCAAAAGACGCAAAGCTGGCTTACTTCCAAAGCAACACTGAAGGAACGCTGGTAGATCGCATACAACAAGCAAGAACGGATGGGACCGATTTCATCATCATCAATCCGGCAGCGTTCACGCACACCAGCGTGGCGATCCGTGATGCCTTGTCGGCGGTGAGCATCCCTTTCGTCGAAGTTCATCTGTCGAACGTGTTCGCGCGCGAGGCGTTCCGTAAAGAGTCTTATTTTTCTGATATCGCCGTTGGCGTCATCAGTGGTTTGGGCGCAACAGGCTATGAGCTTGCCCTGCAATTCGCACTACAACATTCTGTGAGGAGATAAAAAATGGATCTACGCAAACTGAAGACACTGATCGAGCTGGTCGAGAACTCGGGCATCGCCGAACTGGAATTGACTGAAGGTGAAGAGCATGTGCGTATCTCACGTATGAGCTCAGTCTCCGCTCCTGCCATGCAACATCACTATGCCGCCGCACCGATGGCCGCACCAGCTGCCGCTGCGGCGCCAGCCGTTGCAGCTGCACCGGCTGCGCCTGCCGCACCAGAAGGCCATATCGTCAAATCTCCGATGGTAGGTAGCTTCTACCGCGCCGCATCTCCAGGTGCTAAAGCATTCGTCGATGTCGGCTCGACCGTGAACGAAGGCGACACTATCTGCATCATTGAAGCGATGAAGCTGCTGAACGAGATCGAAGCAGACAAGTCTGGCGTGATCAAAGCCATCTTGGTCGAGAATGGCCAAGCCGTCGAGTTCGGTCAACCTTTGTTCATCATCGGCTAAGACATCATGGCCGTATTCGAACGTAAACCCAAAACTCCAGCCCCCCCGGAGACGCCCATCATGTTTGAAAAGATCCTTATCGCCAATCGCGGCGAGATCGCGCTACGCATCCAGCGCGCCTGCCGCGAGATGGGCATCAAGACTGTCGCCGTTCACTCGGAAGCGGATGCCGATGCCAAGTATGTGAAGTTGGCTGACGAGTCCGTTTGTATCGGGCCCGCAAGCTCCAGCCTGAGCTACCTCAACGTTCCCGCCATCATCAGTGCTGCCGAAGTGACCGACGCGCAAGCGATCCACCCAGGCTATGGCTTCTTGTCAGAGAACGCGGACTTCTCCGAGCGGGTAGAAAAATCAGGCTTCGTTTTCATCGGCCCACGTGCCGAGACCATCCGCCTGATGGGCGACAAGGTCTCTGCCAAGAGCGCCATGAAGAAAGCCGGCGTACCTTGTGTCCCTGGCGTCGAAGGCGCATTGCCTGATGACCCCACAGAGATCATCAAGATCGCACGCACGATCGGCTACCCAGTGATCATCAAAGCCTCGGGTGGCGGTGGCGGACGCGGCATGCGCGTGGTGCACACCGAAGCGGCACTGCTCAATGCGGTGACCATGACCAAGACCGAAGCTCAAGCAGCCTTCAACAATCCCATGGTGTACATGGAGAAGTTCTTGGAGAACCCACGCCACATCGAGATCCAGATATTGGCCGACCAACACGGCAACGCCGTGTATTTGGGCGAGCGCGACTGCTCGATGCAACGGCGTCACCAAAAGATCATCGAAGAAGCGCCTGCCTACCACCTGAATCCAAAATTGCGCGACAAGATCGGCGAACGCTGTGCCGAAGCATGCCGCAAGATTGGCTATCGCGGTGCGGGTACGTTCGAGTTTTTGTACGAGAACGGTGAGTTCTACTTCATCGAGATGAACACCCGTGTGCAGGTCGAGCACCCAGTGTCCGAGATGATCACCGGCATCGACATCGTTCAACAACAGATCCGCATCGCTGCGGGCGAGAAGTTGCCGTTCCGCCAAAAGGACATCCAGTTCCGCGGACACGCGATAGAGTGCCGTATCAATGCCGAGCATCCCTACACGTTCGTGCCATCGCCAGGCCGCATCACCAACTGGCACGTCCCTGGCGGCCCTGGCATACGTGTCGATTCACATGTCTATAACAACTATTTCATCCCGCCGCACTACGATTCCATGATCGGCAAAGTGATCGCTTACGGTGACACGCGCGACCAAGCCATCGCACGTATGCGCACCGCGCTGTCGGAGATGGTGGTCGAAGGCATCAACACCAACATTCCGTTGCATCAGGAATTGATGAGCGATGCCGCATTCGTTCAAGGCGGCACCAGCATCCACTACTTGGAACACAAGCTGGCGGAACGCACCAAGGGTAAGTAAGCCGTGTCTTGGCTCAACTTGTCGGTGCGTGCCGAGGCCGACTACGCCGAGGCATTGAGTGAGGCGTTACTTGCGCGGGGTGCCTTGTCGGTGGATATGTTGGATGCCGATGCGGACACACCCGATGAGCAGGCCATCTTTGGCGAGCCGGGCGAACCCACCTCTGCTGTATGGCAACACAATCTCGTCAATGCGCTGTTCGAAAGTGATGCAGCTGTCGCCGACATCCTGCAGGACAGCTGCGCCGAACTCGGCATCTCCGTTTTGCCGGAACATCGCATCGAGACGCTGGAGGAAAGCGACTGGGTGCGACTGACCCAAGCGCAATTCGACCCCATCCGCATCAGCGACCGTCTGTGGATCGTACCGACTTGGCATACACCGACCGACGCCTCTGCTATCAATATCGCGCTCGATCCTGGCCTTGCATTCGGAACCGGCAGCCATCCCACCACTCGTTTATGTCTGCGCTGGTTGGATAAAAACACCCAAGCTGGCGAATCCATCCTTGATTACGGATGCGGCTCCGGCATCCTTGCCATCGCTGCGATGAAATTGGGCGCGGGTAGTGCTATCGGTGTCGATGTGGATGCGCAAGCGGTGCAGGCCAGCCGCGACAATGCGATCGCCAATCATGTGGAAGCGGATTTCTATCTGCCAGATGGTGTAGCCCTGCAACAATATGATGTGGTCGTCGCCAATATCCTGACCAATCCACTACGCGCACTCGCTCCGCTACTGGCGGGTGCGACCCGCGCTGGCGGGCGCATCGTCCTCTCAGGCATCCTCGCCGAGCAGGCTGAAGAAGTGATGCGCATCTATGGCCAGTGGTTCGATCTTGCTCCTCCTGTGATCGAAGACGGCTGGTGCTGCTTGTCGGGAAGCAAGCGATGAGCGACGTCACGCAATGCCCCGAATGCACGACACGCTTCAAGGTGTGCGAAGAACAACTCGCAGCTCATGACGGCTTAGTGCGTTGTGGGCGCTGCCATGAAGTGTTCAACGCCCGGGAACACCTGCAAGACGAAGGCCCCAGTCCGCAGCTCTCACTCCCCATAGAAGAGCAGGCCGTTGCGGAGACACCTGTAGCCGAAGAAGAGGCGCCCTCCCTAGCTGATGAAACGAACGCAGAGGTCACCGTAACATCGACAGAGTCCGAGACGGAGTCCGACCTCACCCCCGTCCCGAACGTACCTGGATTGGAAGAAGAGGCGCCCACATTAGCCCAGCAAGTCGAGATCATCGAAGAGCTGACCGAAGAGATCCCTGCGCCCGCACCACGCAAAAACCGCTGGGTCAGCGTCGTGGCCGCTTTGTTGTTAGTGCTCACCCTCGTTGCACAAGCTGCTTATTTCTACCGCGTCGAACTGGCCGCTCGCCTCCCTGGACTGAAGCCCCTGCTCACTCAATATTGCGACCTGCTCGGCTGCTCCGTCGAACTGCCGCGCCAAGCTGACCTGATGTCCATCGAATCATCCGAGTTGGAATCGGATCGTGTGCAGAGCAATCTGGTCACCCTGCATGCGCTCTTGCACAACCGTGCGCCTTACGCCCAGGCCTATCCCAACTTAGAACTGACCCTGACGGACATGCAAGATGCCGCGATCGCCCGCCGCGTGTTCCAACCCTCGGATTATCTGAAAGCCGGCGATGAGATGCAGAAGGGACTGGCCACCAATCGTGAGCTAGCACTCGCCTTGCGCATAGACACCGCCGACCTCAAACCTGCGGGTTATCGGCTGTTCCTGTTTTACCCGCAGTAACCCCCTTCCGTTATAATTCACCCGCCGTTAAAACCGACTGGGAGAGCGTGCTGGTGACAGCACCGCCGAAGGCGCAATACCCGTAACCGCTCAGGCTCAAGAACCAATCGGAACAGGCGAATCTGGAGAGCGTCAGCTGGGCTGACCACCGAAGGGGCAGGCAACGCAAGTTGTAATCTCTCAGGTACCAAGGACAGATGGGGCGCAGCGCGATCTCGCGCTGCGCCTTTTTTATTCTTTACGAAAGCGCATATGACGACTCTCAAGGTAACTCCCCTCAACGCCGCACACCGTGCGATGGGCGCAAAGATGGTGGATTTCGGCGGTTGGGACATGCCGGTCAACTACGGCTCACAGATCGACGAACACCATCAAGTACGTAACGACGTCGGCATGTTCGACGTATGCCATATGCGCGTCGTCGATGCCAAAGGCGACGGCGTGCGCGCTTTCCTGCGCTACCTGCTGGCGAACAACGCCGACAAGATCACCGTGCCCGGCAAGGCACTCTATTCCGCCATGCTGCGCCCCAACGGCGGTGTCATCGACGACCTCATCATCTACTTCATGACCGAGCAGTGGTTCCGCATCGTAGTGAATGCAGGCACTGCCGACAAAGACATCGCGTGGATGAAAGAACAAGCTGCGACCCACGCGCCCAAGCTCAGCATCACCTCGCGTGACGACTTGGCGATGGTCGCCATCCAAGGTCCTAACGCGCGCGCAAAAGTATGGGAAGTGTTGCCCCAGACCAAAGCCGCGACAGAGAGCCTGGTGAATTTTCAAGCCGCCGATTGCGGCGAGTATTTCGTGGCGCGCACTGGCTACACCGGTGAAGACGGTTTCGAGGTGATGCTGCCGAAAGAAAAAGTGGAAGCGTTCTGGTATGCGCTGAGCAAAGTCGGCGTCAAACCCATCGGCCTCGGCGCACGCGACACGCTGCGTCTGGAAGCGGGGATGAACCTGTACGGACAAGACATGGACGAGAGCGTCGGCCCGCTGGAATCAGGTCTCGCTTGGACAGTCGATCTGAAGAGCGAACGCGACTTCATCGGCAAAGCCGCGCTGTTGGCTAACCCGCCCAGCAACAAGTTGGTCGGTCTCGTGCTGCTGGATCGCGGCGTGTTGCGCGGACACCAGAAGGTAAAGACTCCGCACGGCGAAGGCGAGATCACCAGTGGTAGCTTCTCACCCACGCTAGAAAAATCTATCGCACTGGCTCGCGTGCCGAACGGGGTTGCGATAGGCGATACCGTGCAAGTCGAGATCCGCGACAAATCGTTGAATGCATCCGTAGTGAAATACCCGTTCGCCCGCAACGGCAAAGGCTTACTTTAATTTTTCTTGAGGACTAAACCATGAGCAATCCAAGCAACCTGAAATACACAGCCTCCCACGAGTGGGTCAAGACCGAAGCCGACGGCAGCATCACCGTGGGCATCACACAACACGCGCAAGAATTGCTGGGCGACATGGTGTTCGTCGAAGCACCTACCGCTGGCCGCAAGCTGAAAGCCAAGGAAGAGTGTGCAGTCGTTGAATCGGTGAAAGCTGCTGCGGATGTTTACGCACCTGTCTCTGGCGAAGTCATCGCAGCGAATGGCGACCTAGACGGCTCTCCAGAGAACATCAACAGCGACCCTTACGGCGCGTGGATCTTCAAGATGAAGCCCGACAATGCTGCCGATGTCGCCGCCCTGCTGGACGCTGCCGCGTACCAGGCCGTCGTTGATAGCGAAGCACACTAGAAAAGAATAAACCTGCTGCGAGGTCGGATTGCGGCGTTGCGCAGTGCTCGGAATCCTCTGTACGGAATGTACATTCCGGTTCCTCCGCGCTGTGCGCCTTGCACTCCAACCTCTCACAACGGTTTCTTCATTCCTAGCACTCCTAATTTAGAACAGCTCAGACCATGAACAATACCGACCAATTCGTCACCCGCCACAACGGCCCCAGCGCAAGCGACGTGCAAGCCATGCTGAACAAGATCGATGCGCCCACACTGGATGCGCTGATAGACCAGACCGTGCCTGCCGCTATCCGTTTGCAGAAACCACTGAACCTGCCCGATGGCATGAGTGAATACGCGTTCTTGCAACATCTGCGCGACATCGCGGCCAAGAACAAGTTGTTCAAGAATTACATCGGGTTGGGTTACTACGACACCATCGTGCCGCCGGTCATCCAGCGCAACGTGTTGGAGAACCCGGGTTGGTACACCGCTTACACACCGTATCAGGCCGAGATCGCGCAAGGCCGTTTGGAAGCGCTGTTGAATTTCCAGACCATGGTATGCGACCTCACAGGCATGGAGATCTCCAACGCCTCCTTGCTGGATGAGGCGACTGCCGCTGCGGAAGCGATGACGATGTTGCACGGTCTGCGTTCGCGCGATGATGTCGCCGCAGGCAAGAACAGCTTCTTCGTGTCGCACGAATGTTTCCCGCAGACCATCGAGTTGCTGAAGACACGCGCCAAGCCACTCGGCATCGAATTAGTCATCGGCGATTTCAAGACCGTCACCCTGAACGACAAGCTGTACGGCGCACTGCTGCAATATCCCGCCGCTAACGGCGTGGTGCATGACTACGCTGATTTCGTCACGCGTGCCAAAGCGAATGGCATGACCGTCGCCGTCGCTGCCGATATCTTGAGCCTAGTGTTGCTCACGCCGCCGGGCGAGTGGGGCGCAGACGTGGTGCTGGGTTCGACGCAACGCTTCGGTGTGCCGATGGGTTACGGCGGCCCGCATGCCGCGTTCTTCGCCTGCCGCGACGCACACAAACGTTCGATGCCAGGTCGCATCATCGGCGTGTCGGTGGATGCCGACGGCAACCCCGCGTTACGCATGGCGTTGCAGACACGCGAGCAGCATATCCGCCGCGAGAAAGCCACCTCCAACATCTGCACCGCACAAGCACTACTCGCCATCATGGCTTCGATGTACGCGGTGTATCACGGTGCTGATGGATTGCGCGCCATCGCGGAACAAGTGCATCGTTCCGCCGCCTTACTAGCAAGCGAGTTGAAGAAGCTTGGCTACAAGGTCGCTTACGACACCTTCTTCGACACAGTGAAACTGACGCAGACCGACAACGTGAAGATCCATGCGCTGGCCGAAGCCGCGCAGATCAACTTCCGCTACAGCACCGAAGGCATCGGCATCGCGCTGGACCAGACCACTTCGGTGGACGATCTCAACGCCATCCTCGCCGTGTTCGCACAAGCGGCAGGCAAGGCTGCACCGGTCATCACCTCCGCACAAGTCGCCGCGCAAGCACTGCTGTTTAAGCAGCGCCAGTCGGCCATCCTGAGCCATCCGGTGTTCAACACTTATCACTCCGAGACGGAGATGATGCGTTACATCAAACGACTGGAGAACAAAGACCTGTCGCTCACGCACTCCATGATCTCGCTCGGCTCTTGCACCATGAAACTGAACGCAGCCTCGGAGATGCTAGGACTGACCTGGCCTGAGTTCGCCAACCTGCATCCTTTCGTACCGATGGAACAGGCCGAAGGTTACCAAGCACTCATCGCTGGTCTGGATGCTGCGCTGTCAGAGATCACTGGCTTCGCGCAGATGAGCTTCCAGCCCAACAGCGGTGCATCCGGCGAATATGCTGGTCTGCTGGTCATTCAGGCCTATCACCGTTCGCGTGGCGAAGGTCAGCGCAACGTGGTGCTCATCCCCTCCTCCGCTCACGGCACCAACCCTGCCAGCGCGGCGATGTGCGGCATGCACATCGTGGTGGTGAAGTGCGATGCCAAGGGCAACATCGATGTCGACGATCTGCGCACGAAAGCCGAAGAACACAAGGCCGACCTATCGTGCCTGATGGTGACCTACCCTAGCACGCACGGCGTATATGAAGAGAGCATCAAGGACATCACCGCGATCATCCACGCCAATGGCGGCCAGGTATACATGGATGGCGCGAACATGAATGCGCAGGTCGGACTCACCAGCCCCGGCAACATCGGCGCGGATGTGTGCCACTTGAATCTGCACAAGACCTTCGCCATCCCCCACGGCGGTGGCGGACCGGGCGCGGGCCCCATCGGCGTGGCAGCACATCTCACGCCGTTCTTGCCATCCCACCCCGTCGTCAAAGTCGGCGGTGCACAAGGCATCCACGCGGTATCTGCTGCGCCCTACGGCAGTGCGCTGATCCTGCTCATCTCTTACGGCTACATCAAGATGATGGGCGGCAAGGGACTGACCGAAGCGACCAAGATGGCGATCCTGAATGCCAACTACATCAAGGAATCGCTGAAGGATAGCTACGCCACCTTGTACAGCGGCAGCAACGGTCGTTGCGCGCACGAGATGATCTTGGATTGTCGCGAATGGAAGAAAGACGGCGTCGAAGTGTCCGACATCGCCAAACGTCTGATGGACTTCGGCTTCCACGCACCGACCACCTCTTTCCCCGTAGTGGACACGCTGATGGTGGAGCCGACCGAGAGCGAATCCAAAGCTGAACTCGACCGCTTCTGCGACGCGATGATCGCCATCCGCAAGGAGATCGAAGAAGTCATCACCGGCAAGGTCGACAAGAAGGACAACATCCTCAAGCACGCTCCGCACACGGCGAAATCGGTCTGCGCCAACGAGTGGAAGAAACCGTATTCACGCGAACAGGCGGCTTTCCCGCTGCCCTATGTGCGCGAGAATAAGTTCTGGCCTGCCGTGGCGAGAGTGGATAATGTGTATGGAGATAAGAACCTCATCTGTTCTTGTCCGCCCATCACGTCGTACATCTAAGGAGCACCATCATGGCTAAAGACATCGCAAATAAGACCGGCACCACCCTAGGCGGCGCACCCGTCACTTTGTTCGGCAAATTTCCCGAGGTCGGACAAACTGCTCCCGCTTTCACGCTGGTGGATAAAGACCTGAAAGACGTCACGCTGCAATCCTTTGCCGGCAAGCGCAAAGTGCTGAACATCGTGCCGAGCTTGGATACAGCCGTGTGCGCCACCTCGACACGCAAATTCAACGAAGCTGCTAGCAAGCTGGACAACACGGTCGTGCTGGTGATCTCTGCTGATCTGCCCTTCGCGATGAGCCGCTTCTGCGTGGCGGAAGGTCTGGAGAATGTGATCACCCTGTCGCTGATGCGTGGCCGTGACTTCATGCGCAACTATGGCGTGAAGATCGCCGACACCGTGTTGTCTGGTGTGACAGCGCGTGCCGTGCTGGTGCTGGATGAGAAAGACCAGATCATCCATGCCGAGTTGGTGAGCGACATCACGCATGAGCCGAACTACGACGCAGCTTTGGCAGTGCTGAGCTAAAGACAAATGAACAAGATTCACAGGCAGATCATCGGCATCAGCTGGCTCATATTGGGTGCGCTGATATTCTCGCCGCTGGTCCTCAAGCTAGGTGTCGCAGCCGATACCGCCGTCATCAGTGGTGTATTGATGGGCTTGCTCTTCATCGCAGGTGGTTTTGTATTGGCGGCCAATCTGCGCAGGTTCTCTTGGGTATGTCACCCCTGCGCTCTGCTCTCTTTGTTCACCTTCCCCATCGGCACTGCGATCGCTATCTATTACCTCTGGTTCTTCTTCCGTTCCATGCAGATGGCGCGTAAGCTTGTAGAGGGCCAGTGAGATGGAGAGCCCGAACAAGTTCGATCCAGGTCCTTTGCATGTCTTCCATGCACTGAAGGCAGCACTGAACGGTTTTCGTGAAGCTTGGAAATACGAAGATGCGTTCCGCCAAGAGCTGTTCGTTGCCGCCATCGCTATCCCGTTCGCTCTGCTCTACCCCACGGACAAGATCAGTAAGATATTGATGGTATCGAGCATCTTGCTGGTGCTAGTGCTCGAACTGGTCAACTCTGCCATCGAAGCCGCTGTGGACCACACGTCGCTCGATCAGCATCCCTTCGCGAAACGTGCCAAAGACATCGCGGGTGCCGCAGTGCTCACCAGCATGGTCAATGTATTGGTGGTGTGGGGCATCATCTTGTTCGCATAAGGTGCAGGAACATGGCTAGCGACAACAAGAAAGCCAGACCCGATAATCTGTTGTTCCATTCTCACATCGAGATCTGCCGCATATTGCAGATGTTGGCGCATGAGCGCAGCCACATCGAAGCTGAGGTAGGAGAGCATCTTTCGTTCAAAGCGTTCATGCTCGCACTCGATCTGCCGCATGCTCGCTTCACCACCACCTTCTCTCCCAACAAAGAGGCGAACAGCGCGCTACTCACCTTCCCCGATGCGGTGGAATTCACCGCATCGGATTCACAAGGCCTGCTCTATACGTTCGAGGCATCATCCCCCGAAGAGACGCAGATCGACGGGCAACCCGCCATCCATTTCAGCTTGCCCAAGGCACTGTTGCTCCACAATCGGCGCGAACATGCCCGATTCTCTACCTCTGACGATCTATCTCTACGTTGCGTCGCTGATGCTACTGGCTTCATGCCTTTCGAGTCCCGTATCACCGATGTGAGCCACGATGGTTTAGGCGTTCTCATCTATGACCTCGGTGTCCATCTGGAACCAAGTGCGATACTAAAGGGCAGTCGTATCATCACCCCCAGCGGTGATGCAGTGACTGCCGACCTTGAGCTGCGCCACATCACCACGGCTCAACTCCCAGATGGCACGATGGCGAATCGCGCCGGATTCCACTTTCTGCAAGCACCCAGCGAGATCTCGCAACTCATTGGCCTCTTCATCCAGAATATGGATAAGAAATAGACTTGTCCCCTTTATAATCCGCACCTATCACCCACCGATCGAATCAACATGAAAACTCTCATCTGCGGCTCAATGGCATTCGACACCATCATGGTGTTCAAAGACAAATTCAAGAACCATATCCTTCCCGAACAGATCCACATTCTCAACGTCGCCTTCCTCGTTCCCGAGATGCGCCGCGAATACGGCGGCTGCGCAGGCAACATCGCTTACAACTTGCAGATGTTAGGTGGACATCCTCTCATCATGGCAACGGTCGGCGACGATTTCGCGCCTTACGCCACGCGTCTGGAGAATCTCGGCCTGCCACAGACCCACATCCGCCATGTACCAAACAGTTTCACGGGGCAAGCCTTCATCACCACCGACCTCGACGACAACCAGATCACCGCCTTCCACCCGGGCGCGATGGGCAGTTCACACCTGAATAGCGTGTCGATGGCGCATGAAGTCACCCTCGGTATCGTGTCGCCAGACGGGCGCGAAGGCATGATGCAACACGCACTCGAATTCGTTGAGCAAGGCATCCCCTTCGTGTTCGACCCCGGTCAAGGCATGCCCATGTTCTCTGGCGCAGAGTTGTTGCGCTTCATCGAACAAGCGACCTACGTCACCGTGAATGACTACGAAGCCAAGATGTTGCAGGACAAGACGGGCAAGTCATTGGATGAGATCGCCAAACGCGTGAAGGCGCTCATCGTCACTCTCGGCCCAGATGGATCGCTCATCTATACCGAGGGCAAACAGATCGCTATCCCTACGCCAAAACCCAAAGCCATCGTCGACCCTACCGGATGTGGCGATGCTTATCGCGCAGGCTTGCTACATGGCATCCAAAAAGGTTGGGATTGGGAGACCACAGGCCGCTTGGCCTCGCTCATGGGTTCGCTCAAGATCGCCAATCGCGGCGGCCAGAACCACCGGTTCACCCGCATGGAATTGGCGGAGCTGTACAAAGAACACTTCGGTTCCCGCATCACCCTGTAAACGATGGATATCTGGGACACTGTCGCATCGGCCATCCGCGATGCGACAGTGCGCCCGTTCTACATCGCTCGCACCACTCCCGTCAGCGGGGGCAGCATCAACCAGTCATACCGGCTCGACGGTCATGATGGCTCATCCTATTTCGTCAAGCTGAACGATGTGCCGCATCACGCTGCATTCGTTGCCGAGGCAGCGGGACTCGCAGCCATCGCCGCCACCGATACCTTGCGCGTTCCCACTCTCCTCGATCACGGAACCGCCGATCAACATTGCTTTCTCGTTCTAGAGCATCTTGATCTACATTCAAGCGGTGATGCCAAGACACTCGGCGCACGACTCGCTGCGATGCACCGCCACACCGCACCACAGTTCGGCTTCTCCCAAGACAACCTCATCGGCACCACAGCACAGCCGAACACCTGGACGGTTGATTGGATCACCTTCTGGCGAGAGCAACGCTTGGGATTCCAGCTTGAGCTTGCTGCGATGAGTGGATATAGCGGAGAGATGCGACAGCTGGGTGAACGCTTGCTAGATGAACTGCCCGCTTTCTTCGAAGGCTACACGCCACAACCCTCACTGTTGCATGGCGACCTGTGGAGCGGCAACCATGCCTATCTTGCTGACGGCACACCGACCGTCTTCGATCCCGCCGTCTACTACGGCGACCGCGAATGCGACATCGCCATGACCGAACTATTTGGCGGACTTCCAACTACCTTCTATGACGCCTATCGCGCTGCGTGGCCTTTGCATCTTGGCTACGAAAAGCGCCGCGACCTATACAACCTCTACCATGTCCTCAATCACGCGAATCTGTTCGGAGGAAGCTATATTCGTCAGTCGGTGCAAATGATGCACCGATTGTGTGCGAAACAGAGATAGAGAACTACCCGCTCATGCCTCAAGAGCTGTTTCAGATTTATTGATCTGCGTCACTTTCCCCTTGATTTTGAGTGCTAAAATCCTCTCCATAGAAAGTAAGTTCATTACTTCGTTGTTGTTTAGGACTTGGAGAGCATGATGCGTCGATACGCCATTGTCATTCTGTTTGCCATCAATCTGGCGATCCCCCTTCAATCGTCGGCACAAGGTAGTGCTGTCAGCCATCTTGATCGCATAAAAGCGAACAAGGTGATGCGCGTATGCATCTGGCCAGATTATTTCAGCATCACCTACCGCAATCCAAAGACCCAAGTGCTATCGGGTATCGATATCGACTTGGCGACCGAGCTTGGTAAGGACCTCGGCGTCAGTGTCCAGTTCGTTGATAGCTCATTTGCAAAATTGATCGATGACGTCACTCAAGATCGTTGCGACATCGCGATGTTCGCCATCGGCATCACCCCTGTGCGCGCAGAGAAACTACGCTTCACCTCCCCCCATCTTGCCAGCGATATCTTCGCGATCTCGACTAAAGCCAATCGCCGCATAAAGACATGGGAAGACATCGACAAGCCTGGCTCGGTCGTCGCTGTCGCAAAGGGAACCTTGCATGAACCCGTGATGAAAGCGAAGCTCAAAGCCGCTCAATTGCTTGTTCTGGACACCCCTTTTGCACGTGAACAAGAGGTCGAGTCTGGTCGTGCGGATGTGTTCATGACGGACTATCCATACAGCCAACGCTTCTTGGCCAATGCAGAATGGGCGCGCTTGATCTCCCCTCTCAGCACATACCAGATCACACCCTACGCTTACGCGATGCAGCCAGGTGATGACGCTTGGCATGCAAGAGTCGAACGTTTCGTGAATGACATCAAGCGAGATGGCCGGTTAATGAGCGCCGCCAAGAAATACAAGCTCGACCCCATCGTCGTTCCATGACACCTAGGGCGCAACAGCTGCGCCATATCTTCGCCGTCGCGCTGCTACTCTTCGTATGTGGCGTGCTGGCCGTCACCTCGTACACGCTTTGGCGACTACGCACCGATGCCATCAAGAATGGCCTAGAGATCTCTGCGATGCATACGCGCGGATTCGAGGACTTCCTTACTCAGAATCTGCATGTGACAGAGCTGGTCTCTGCCAATGTTCTGCATCAAGGCGCTCGTTTCCAAGATCTTCGCGCTATCGAATCTTCGTTCACCACCACCTTGCAGCACGCACCTTTCTTACGCTCGATGTCGCTACTAGACAAAAGTGGGCGCATCTTTGCAAGCTCTAACCCGGCGAACATTGGCGCCCAAGTCGCAACTCAGGAATTCTTACCGATTGGGAGCGCAGATGCGCTGATGTTACGTATCGGCCAACCGTGGTCTGGGCGTGATTTCTACAGCGGACGTCCTTCGACAAACGAAATGCCCGTAGATGCCGATGCACATAGCTTCATCCCCCTAACTCGACCAGTGATAGTCGGCAAGCAAGCAATGACGCTCCTTTTCGCTGTCAACCCAGACTACTTCATCAATCACGTCTCACAAAAGCTCTCGGTCGATGAAGGAATAGTTAGCATCCGCCGTTACGATGGCGTTCTTTTGATGAGCACCGATCCTTCTGCTCGCGCAGGCTCGCTACAAACAGATGTCGTTAGTAAATTGCATTCCTCAGATACTGAATCAGGGAGTTTCGAAAACCATCTCGGTCATGCTCAACCTGAGTTGACCAGCTTCCAAGCTTCACGCTTGTATCCGTTCGTCGTGATCACTCATCTGCATCGCGACTATGCGTTGCTAAATTGGCGCGCAGAAGCAAGGACTTTGCTCGCTGCCATCCTGCCGACACTTTTAGCCATCATCGTCATCTCGATAGCGTTCTACCGGCGCCAAGTGCAGATAGCGACCCAACGAACAGAAGCCGAACGCGCACTGCATAGGGAAAGCGAGAAGAATCTGGCGTTCTTACACAACGCCAGTGACGGTATCCACATCCTTGACCCTGACGGAAACGTCATTGAGGCAAGTGATTCATTCTGCGCCATGCTGGGTTATCGGCGTGACGAGATAATCGGCATGAATGTCAATCAATGGGAGGCAGGATTCCCTCTAAGCGAGATCCCACAGGCCCTTCATCTGCAACTCTCCAAGAATGAGCGCTCTCAGTTTGAGACCCGGCACAAGCGCAAAGATGGCAGCATATTTGATGTAGAGATCAGCGGCTATCCACTCGTGCTTGATGGCAAGCCTGCTCTTTTCAACTCCTCACGTGACATCACAGAGCGAAAACAAGCGCTAGACGCCTTGAATATCGCCGCTACCGCTTTTGAGTCACAAGAAGGCATTCTGGTCGCCGATGCCGACAGCAAGATCCTTCGTGTCAATTCAGCCTTTACGGAGATCACTGGATATTCAGCAACTGAAGTGATCGGTAAGAATCCACATATCCTGAGTTCAGGGCGGCATGACTCCAACTTCTATGCCACCATGTGGAAAGGTCTAAATTCTACCGGTGTGTGGAAGGGGGAGATTTGGAACCGCCGCAAGAATGGCGAGGTATATCCCGAGTATCTCACCATCACTGCGGTAAAGAATCACGCTGGCATAGTGACCAACTATGTTGCCTCTCTCGCCGATATCACTCAACGCAAAGCAGCCGAACAAGAGATCAAGAATCTCGCTTTCTTCGACCCGCTCACCAAGCTGCCCAATCGCAGATTATTGATGGACAGGCTGCAACATGCATTGGCCTCTAGTGCGCGCAGTCGCAAAGCCGGCGCGATCCTCTTCATCGACCTCGATAATTTCAAGAACCTCAACGACACACTTGGTCATGATGTCGGGGATCAATTACTGCAAAGTGTCGCCCAGCGGTTAGAGTCTTGCGTGCGTGAGGGCGATACGGTGGCACGTCTAGGCGGCGATGAATTTGTGGTGATGCTCGAAGACCTTAGTGAGGATGCGCTAGAGGCAGCAAAACAGACCGAAAGTATCGCCGCAAAGATCCTGTCTTCGATGAACATGCCTTACCACTTGGGTCAGTTCGAACACCACAGCACACCCAGTATCGGAGCGACCTTGTTCGCCAACAGCGACGATGTGTCGATTGACGACCTGCTCAAACACGCCGACATCGCCATGTACCAAGCGAAAAAAGGTGGGCGCAACACATTGCGTTTCTTCGACCCCAAGATGCAGGAGAGCATCACGACTCGCGCCGGCCTTGAGAATGAGTTACGCAAAGCACTCGCGCAGGATCAGTTCCGATTGTTCTATCAGCCGCAAGTTGATGACGGCCAGCGCATCGTAGGTGCTGAAGCGTTGATCCGCTGGCAACACCCATTACGCGGCATCGTCTCCCCCTTGGATTTCATCCCGCTGGCCGAAGAGAATGGTCTGATACTCCCCATTGGACAATGGGTCCTTGAGACTGCATGTTCAAAACTCAAATCATGGGAAAGGGATCCTCTAAGTCGCGACATCGTGCTGGCCGTTAATGTGAGCGCGAAACAATTGCGTCAGGCTGATTTTGCGACACAGGTACAAGAGGCCATCCTGCGCAACGAGATCGATCCATCGCGTCTCAAACTGGAGTTGACCGAGAGCATGCTGCAAGACAGCATCGAGGACACCATCTTGACGATGACGGCCTTGAAGCAGGTGGGCGTGAGATTCTCTCTGGATGACTTTGGAACGGGTTACTCGTCTTTGCAGTACATCAAGCGATTACCCCTAGATCAACTTAAGATAGACCGCTCCTTCGTGAGCGACATCGTGACTGATGCCGGAGATAAGGCTATCGTCACCACCATCGTGGCCATGGCGCACAGTTTAGACATCGCCGTCATCGCTGAAGGCGTTGAAACTCAAGCACAAAGCCAGCTTCTGCAAGATCTAGGCTGTAAGCAGTTCCAAGGGTACCTCTTCGGCAAGCCCGTCGGTGCGGATGAATTCGATGCCCTCCTAAAGCACCCCTGATCACCCCCCATCAATAAACATTTCGTTTGCTATTCCCAGAAAACCAGTCCATAGTGCGCGCCGCGATTCTCAAGTCTGTCGTTGTTGTCTGGTTAGTCTCCGTACGCGGTAATTCCTTCCTTCACCTCTAGCCGTCTTGAATATCGCCCTACACAGGGTTAGTCCCTATTTTTATTATTAAGGAGATTCAACATGGCAAACGGTACAGTTAAATGGTTCAACGACGCTAAGGGCTTCGGCTTCATCACACCAACAAATGGCGGCGACGATCTGTTCGCGCATTTCTCAGCGATCCAAAGTTCGGGTTTCAAGACCCTGACTGAAGGTCAGCAAGTGACATTCGACATCGTTGCCGGCCCTAAAGGTCAGCAAGCGTCGAACATCCAGGCAGCTTAATAGACATGGCTAAGGAAGAACTTCTCGAGTTCAATGGCGTGGTGGATGAGGTCCTTCCGGACTCTCGCTTCCGCGTCACACTAGAGAACGGTCACCAACTTCTTGCCTACAGCGCAGGGAAGATGCAGAAGAACCATATCCGCATCATCGCTGGCGACAAGGTGTCGTTGGAGATCTCTCCTTATGATCTGAGCAAAGGTCGCATCACGTTCCGTCACATCGAAGGTCGCGGCCCCTCGTCGCCACCGCCCAAGCGTCGGTTCTGACCTAGTTTCAGATCGCCAGAAAACAAAAAGCCCGCATTGCGGGCTTTTTGCTTATTGCGCTACGAATCACTTAACCGCTGTTGCGCAATCCTGCCGCGATACCGTTGATGGTCAGATGGATGGCGCGTTTCACCTTCTCATCGCTATCCCCTGCACGGTGGCGATACAGCAACGCAACTTGCAAGTGGTTGAGCGGGTCGATGTAGGGTGTGCGCGTGGTCAAGCTGCGTGCCAAGGTCGGGTTGTCTTCCAACAAGGTCGATGCACCCGTGATGGCGAACAACATATCGACGGTGGTCTGCCATTCGGCTTCGATGGCACCGAAGATACGTGCACGCAATTCCTCGTCCGGCACCAACTCGGCGTAACGCGAGGCGATACCCATGTCGGTCTTAGATAACACCATGTCCATGTTGGACAACAGACCACGGAAGAACGCCCAGTTCTTATTCATCGCGCGCAACTGTTCCAACCCCGCATCACCCTCACGTTCGATGAACTGTTTCACCGCACTACCGAAACCGAACCAGCCCGGCAGGATGGCGCGGTTCAAGCTCCAGCTGAACACCCAAGGGATGGCGCGCAAGTCTTCGATATTCTGCGTGGCACGACGCGCGGAGGGACGGCTGCCGATGTTGAGTTCTGCGATCTCACGTATCGGTGTGGCAGCAAAGAAGTAATCGGTGAAGCCGGGTGTCTCGTACACCAACTTGCGATACGAAGCGAACGCATCGCGGCTCATGCCTTCCATGATGCGATGGAACTCGGGCATGGTGGAGTCATCACCGTGGTGATGCACCAAGGTCGCCTCCATCGTTGCAGCGACCAATATCTCAAGATTGCGGCGACCGATCTCTGGATCGGAATATTTACTGGAGATGACCTCGCCCTGCTCAGTGATGCGGATCTGCGCGTTCACACTGCCCGGGGGTTGCGCCAAGATCGCTTGGTAGCTTGGGCCACCACCGCGACCGACCGTGCCGCCGCGACCATGGAACAGGCGCAGCTCGATACCGTGTTTCTCGAACACCTTCACCAGCTCAACCTCGGCCTTGTACAACTCCCAGTTGGCAGTGAGGTAGCCACCGTCCTTGTTGCTGTCGGAGTAGCCCAGCATCACTTCTTGTGTGTTGTCGCGGCTCTTCAGCAGTTCGCGGTAGAGCGGAATGGAAAACAACTCGTCCATGATAGGACCGCAACCGCGCAAGTCTTCGATGGTCTCGAACAGCGGGATGATGTTGATGTGCAGTTCATTGCCATTCAGCAGACCACTCTGTTGCACCATCAGCGCCACTTCCAACATGTCGCTCACGGCATCGGTCTTCGAAATGATGTAGTTAGGCAATGCGTTGCGGCCGAAGCGTCTATGGATGTCGGCAGCAGCGCGCATCAGGTTCAGCTCGCCCTTGGGTACGTCTGAGAACTTGTCCAGATCGGCTGAGAGTAGCTTGCCTGCTTGCAAAGCGACGAGCAGTGCCTTACGTCGACCCGCCTCATCCAACTTCGAATAGTCAGCCACGCCCGCGTTCACCAGTAGCTCACCTACGGTCTGTTCGTGGATGGCGCTGTGCTGACGCATGTCCAATGGCGCCAAATGGAAACCGAACACTTCCGCCGCACGGCGCAGATAAGCCATACGACCACGCGACAGATACAAGGCGCCGTGGTGTTCCAATGAATTGATGACGATGTCTAGATCGTTAATGAAATCTTGTGCGTTGGCGTACGGCGCGACATCTTTGCTGACTGGGTGCAGATGCTGCACGCGATGTCCGAGGTGCTCGGTGGTCGCCACGAGGCGCGCGTACACCGCCAGCAAGGCACGGCGATATGGCTCGTCTTCGCGGCTGACTTCTTTGTCCGGCGATTGGTCGGCGAATATTTCCAACTCTGGGCTCACATCCACCAAGCGGTCGGACAAACTCAAGCGCGAGCTCAACAGATTGGTCTCGGCCAAGTAGTAATCCATCACCGTACCAGAATGGCGCTGCGCCGCATCCAACATCACCTCATGGGTGACGAACGGATTGCCGTCGCGGTCGCCGCCGATCCAGCTACCCACACGCAAGAACGGGGGCAATTGGATACGTTTGCCAAAGCGCGCCTCGATCTGTTTCTCCAGCCCTGCATACATACGCGGGATCTCGCGCAGGAAGGTGTAGTCGTAGAAGGACAAGCCATTCTTCACTTCATCCTGCACCGACAACTTGGTGGTACGCAACATGCGTGTGCTCCACAAGATGAGCACGAAACGGTGCAGTTTCTCTTCGTTGTCTTCCAACTCTTCCGGCGTCATGTCCAAACGATCACGTTCGTCCAACAAGCTGGAGATGATGAGTTGGCAATTGAGGATGCTCTTGCGTTGGACTTCGGTCGGATGCGCAGTCAACACAGGCGAGATGAGCGCCTTGTCGAAGAAAGCTTGCAGTTCATCGAGGCCGAGGTTCTTTTCTTGCACATGGTCCAACACCAGTTGCACACTGCCTTCTTGCGGTGGCGAACCTGCCTTCAGGTGCGCGCGACGGCGGCGGTTATGGTGCAGGTCTTCAGCGATGTTCGAGAGTTGTGAGAAATAGCTGAAGGCGCGTACCACCAGCAGCGTCTCTTCTGGGCTCAAGGCATCCAGCATCTCTTCGAGCAGGGCACCGTCGCGCTCGTCCTGCGTCTTGCGGAAGCGCACCGCAGTACGGCGCACTTTCTCGATCAGTTCATAGGTGGCTTCGCCCTCTTGCTCACGCAGGGTGTCACCAAGGATGCGGCCAAGTAGGCGGATATCGTCGCGCAGTGGCGCGTCTTTGCTGGAAATATCGGATGGTGCAGAGATCAGATTCATAATCCTTCAACGCTTCGGAGGGCAAAACTAAGGCGCACCTGATAGAATGCGCCGCACTTTTGATTGATTAAAATTCACTGGAAAAGCTATGAGTCAGGCTACTTTCACTCCCCCGTCCCGTTTGGTGATCGCCTCGCGCGAAAGCGCTTTGGCCATGTGGCAAGCAGAACACATACGAGACAGGCTACGCGCATTATACCCACAAACCTCCGTCAGCATCTTGGGGATGACCACGCAGGGCGACCAGATATTGAACGTCACCTTGTCCAAGATCGGCGGCAAAGGTCTGTTCGTGAAAGAGCTGGAGACCGCACTAGAGAACGGCAGTGCCGATATCGCCGTGCACTCACTCAAAGACGTACCGATGAACCTGCCAGACGGCTTCACATTAGCCTGTATCGGTGAACGCGAAGACCCACGTGATGCTTTTGTTTCCAACGATTTCGACAACTTGGCGTCCTTGCCTCCCGGTAGCGTGGTCGGCACCTCCAGCCTGCGCCGCGAGAGCCAACTGCGCGCCCGCTTCCCCCATCTGAAGATCGAGCCCTTGCGCGGTAACGTGCAGACTCGTCTGCGCAAGCTGGACGAAGGCCAATACGCCGCCATCATCTTGGCCGCTGCCGGATTGAAGCGCTTGGGTTTAGGTGACCGCATACGCGCCGTCATCTCCAGTGAAGACAGCCTGCCTGCGGTAGGCCAAGGCGCGCTCGGTATCGAGACACGTGCAGACCGCCCTGACCTGACAGCGGTGCTCGCTCCCCTGCACCATGCCGACACTGCCGCTTGCGTGCTGGCAGAGCGCGCCATGAGCCGTGCCTTGGCGGGTAGCTGTTCGGTACCGCTGGGCGGTTTTGCCGAAGTGCAGAACGGCAAGCTACGCATGCGCGGTTTCGTCGCCACACCGGATGGCTCGCGCTTGCTGCGCGCCGAACAGATGGGCGACATCGCCAACCCAGAAGCCTTGGGTGATGCCATCGCACAGGATCTGTTGAAGCAAGGGGCGGGAGAGATACTCGCCGCCTTGAATGGCTGACACACCGCTCAAAGGACTGAACATCGTCGTCACGCGCCCGCGTGACCAAGCGCGTGGACTGACCCGACGCATCACAGAACTCGGCGGCAATGCGATCTTGTTTCCCTTGCTGGAGATCGCACCCGCCGCCGACGCGTCCGAATTGGATGCACTCAAGCAACACCTCTCCTCTTACGACCTGCTCATCTTCATCAGTCCGAATGCGGTGAAGTTCGGCATGAGCGCGCTTGGCCATGTGCCAAGCAGCGTGCGCGTCGCCACCGTCGGCCAGAGCAGTGCGCAAGGGTTACGCGAATTAGGCATCGCGGATGTCATCGCCCCCACCGATCGCTTCGACAGCGAATCCTTACTTGCCGTGCCCACATTACAAAACGTGGCAGGTTGGAAGGTGGCGATCTTGCGCGGCAACGGCGGGCGCGAAATGTTAGGCGATACGCTCAAAGCACGCGGCGCGCTGGTGGACTATGTGACCTGCTATGAACGCAGCAAGCCAGAGTTGGATGCCGATAGCGTGTTGAAAGCAGGACCTCACGCCATCAACGTGACCAGCAGCGAGGCACTTGGCAATCTGTGGCAAGGACTGACGCAAGCACAACAGACCCAATTCTCAGCGCTATCTCTTTTCGTCCCCCATGCACGTATCGCCGAGCTGGCGCAACAGCAAGGCTGGAAAAACATCGTCCCCACAGAAGCAGGAGATGACGGATTGCTCGCGGCTTTGGTAGCATGGGGCAAGCATTCACATCAGTGAGCACACAATGAGCGAAATCACACCTACCCAGCCCGCAGCCGAACTCGCCAAAGTCGAGCCAGATACTGCTGCGCCCCCTGCTGTTCCAAAGGCCGCAAACGGCAACCCCATCGGCAAACTGATCTCAGGCATGTCATTGACGCAACTGACTCTTGCCGTGCTGGTGGTCGTTTTCGTATGGCAGTGGGTAGATGCTCACTACCAGCTCAATCAAGTACAACAGGAAGTCGCGCGGCGCCTAGCCGAAGTTGAGGGCAGTAGCAAAGCGAACCAGACGCTAGTGACACAGAATCAAGAATTGGTACGCGAGTTAGGCGGCAAGTTGAGCCTGTTGGAAAGCAAGTTCGCGGAGACGCAAAGCCAGCGTGCCGCGCTTGATGCACTGTATCAAGAGATGTCCAGCAGCCGCGATCAGACCGCTTTGGCGGATGTCGAACAGATGGTGCTCATCGCCGGGCAGCAGTTGCAGTTGTCCGCCAACGTGAAGGCGGCATTGATCGCACTGCAGCATGCAGAGAATCGCTTGCAGCGCTTGGACCGCCCCGCCTTCGGCGAGATGAAGAATCGCATAAGCCACGACATCGAACGCTTGCGCGCCCTGCCAAACATCGATGCGCCCGGCATCAATCAACAATTGGACAAACTTATCCTTGCGGCGGACGCGATGCCCCTGGCACAAGATGCGCGACTACAAGCCGAACCCATTGCCACTGCGCAAGAAGTTCAAAACGACAATGCATGGATAAGATTCTGGCGCGAACTGTGGCAAGAGTTGCGCGGCCTCGTGCGTATAGAGAATACGGAACAAGCCGAGTTACCTTTGCTATCGCCGACACAGACATTCTTCTTGCGTGAGAACCTGAAGCTGCGCCTCATCTCTGCGCGTCTGGCCTTGCTATCGCACGACGAAGCGAGCTTCCAGCGCGAACTCAGCTCGGCACAAGCATGGATCAACCGCTACTTCGATAACAAATCCAAGGACGCGGTGCAAGCGCTGGCCTCTTTGCAAAAGCTCACCACTGCCAAGATCACACTCAATGTGCCAGACATCAGCGGTAGCCTAGAAGCCGTACGCAGCTATCGCGCCACCCATGAGCGAGGCGCACGATGAGATCCCTCGTCTGGTTGTTGGCCTTGTTCGCCGCCGCCGTAGCGGTGACACTGCTCTCGCATAACGACGGTTACGTGTCCTTCGTCCATCCTCCGTATCGTATGGAGATGTCACTCACGATGTTCGTGTTCACACTGGTCGCGCTCTTTTTCGCCGCACATTGGTTGCTACTGCTCGTCTCCTCCGCCATCCAACTTCCGCGTTATGTGCGTGCCTTCCGTGCTGAACGTACACAAAGCAAAGGCCGCCTCGCGATGCAGGAAGCATTGGTGGCTTTCTTCGAAGGTCGTTATGCCGCTGCCGAGAAGGCTGCCGTGAAAGCAATGGAGCTAGGTAATAACTCTGGCCTCAACTCCATCATCGCCGCACGTGCCGCGAACGAGTTGCGCGAGTTCGAACGACGCGATGCTTATCTCAGTGAAGCAGAAGGTAAGACAGTAGGCGAACAGACCATGCGCTTGATGGCGAAAGCCGAGTTCCAACTCGACCAGAAGCAGCCGCAATCCGCACTCAGCTCACTCAAAGAGTTGAATGATTCTGGCATCCGCAAACATATAGGCGCGCTCAACCTCGAACTTAAGGCGCAGCAGCAATCACGCAACTGGGATGCTGTGCTCGATGTAGCTAACCAATTGGAGAAGCGCAACGCCATCAACTCGACGCTATCTGCACAGATGCGCCAGCAAGCATGGCTGGAGAAGATCAAAGCCTGCGCGCAAGACGGAGCGATGTTGCGTAACGTGTTGAAAGAGATGCCCAACGAATTCAAGCACCGCAACAAGGTCGCCGTAGAAGCGGCAAAGGCCTTCAAGCAACTGGGGGAGTGCTCTGTTGCACGCACGTTGCTGACCGACAGCCTGAACAAGGAATGGAATAGCGAGTTAGTCGCGATGTACGGAGATTGCTTGGAAGGCAGTGTGGTGGCACAGATAGACCAAGCGGAACGCTGGTTGAAGTCACATCACGACGATGCTGGATTGCTGCTCGCCCTAGGCAAACTCTGTCTGCATCAAGAGTTGTGGGGCAAGGCACAGAGCTATCTGGATGCCAGCCTCAGCATGCGACCTAGTCGCGAGGCCTACACCACCCTAGCGAAACTAGCCGAGAAACTGCACCAGCCAGACCAAGCCTTTCAGCATTACCAGCAGGCAAACAAGTTTGCCTGCTCAGATTAGGTCTTAGGTACGAAGGTGAACGCGTCGGAGTAGAACGCGTCGTTAGGCAAGCCGCGCTGTGTGGTGAAATCGCGGTGGGCCGCTTCTATCACCACCGGTGCACCGCAGGCATACACCGCATAACTCGACAGATCCTTGAAGTCCTCCAGCACGGCTTGATGCACGAAGCCAGCGCGACCGCTCCATTGCTCATCCGAAACCACGGGCGTGAACTTGATGCCGTGTTCCGCTTCCCAGCCCTGAATCTTGTCCAGCATGTAGAGGTCTGCAGCTTTACGCACACCCCAGTAGAAATGCATCTCGCGCTTGAAGCCGATCTTGATCGCATGTTCGATGATGGCCTTCACGGGCGCGAAGCCTGTTCCGCTGGCGACGAACACGATGGGCTTGGCTGAATCCTCACGCAGGAAGAAAGAGCCCAGCGGCCCCTTGATGCGCATGATGTCGCGCTCTTTCATGGTGTTGAACACATGGTGCGTGAACGTACCTCCCGCGATGTTGCGGATGTGCAATTCGAGCACGGCATCGTCATGCGGCGCATTGGCCAAGGAGAAGGCGCGCGGCTTGTCATCCTTTTGTAGGATCTCGATGTATTGGCCGGCAAGGAATTGCAGACGTTCGTTTGCGGGCAACCTCAAGGTGATGACCATCACATCGTCGGCCACCTTGTGCATCTTCTCTACACGGCAAGGCAACATCTTCACAGGGATATCTTGCGCGCGACTCACTTCATGGCTTTCGATGACCAGATCGCTCAATGGCTTGGCACAACAGAACAAGGCAAGACCTGCTGCTTTGTCCGCTTCAGACAAGGTATAAGCCTGCGCATCACCGTAATCGACCTTGCCTTCCAATATCTTCCCTTTGCATACACCGCAAGCGCCGTTGCGGCAGCTGTAGGGCATCACGTAACCATGCTCCAACGCGGCTTCGAGGATGGTCTCGTCGGCCTCAATGGGGAAGCTGTGATTGCTCGGTTGGATGGTGGTCTTGAAGCTCATGGTAGTCATCTCGATTTGGAGGGGCGCGATTTTAACGCATAATCGCACTATGACTAATCTACTCATCATAGGCTGTGGTGACATCGCGTTGCGCACCCTCCCGCTCTTGCAAGGCCGCTACCGCCTGTATGCATTGGTGCGGGATCCAGCCAAGGCGGATGGCTTGAGGAAGCTGGGGGTCACACCCATCGTAGGTAATCTGGATGACAGGCAGAGTCTCGCCAAGATCGCAGGATTAGCTGATGTCGTTCTGCACTTCGCGCCGCCCGAGCGCCTTGGTCACATCGACACGCGCACACGCAACTTGCTCTCGGCACTTTCCACTCGCCTATTGCCGGCACGACTCATCTACATCAGCACCAGCGGGGTGTACGGTGATTGTGGCGGAGACCTCGTCAGCGAGACGCGTCCGGTGAATCCACAGTCTGACCGCGCTCGACTGCGCGTGAGTGCGGAGCGACAGATACGCAAATGGGCAATGCGCAATCATGTGAATGCGAACATCTTGCGTGCGCCAGGGATCATCGCGGAAGACAGACTACCTGTTGACAGGATCAAAGCTGGCACCCCCGCCATCGTGGCGAGCGAGGATGGCTACAGCAACCACATCCATGCCGACGATCTGGCACGCATCGTCATCGTAGCATTGCGCTACGCCAAGCCCAACCGCGTGTATCACACGGTGGATGATGACGAGATGAAGATGGGGGACTACTTCGATGTGGTCGCCGACGCCTTCAAGCTACCGCGCCCACCACGTTTGTCGCGCGCAGAAGCGCAACGCGCCGTGTCTCCGATGATGTGGTCGTTCATGAACGAATCGCGCAGACTGACCAATCTGCGCATGAAGCAGGAATTGAAGGTGACGCTACGCTACCCGAGCGTGGGTTCGGTACTCAAAACATCAACCCGAGCCTGAAGTCAGTTCGATTCGCCGCACTCAATCCATCGTAAGATACCGAGCCGATGCTGAATAGGAACATATCCATCTTGAAACCTATCGAGACCATCGAATAAGGATAGCTCTTCCCATCAACCGAGTATTTGTAATCTACGCCGTTTATCACATAGGCATGCGAGATCGTCGATTCGCCTTTAACCAACGCCATCACGATATCGTCAAAGATCGCAGTGAACTGCAATCCTGTATCAGCCATCTCGACATAGACACTGTCCGTTGCACTGTAGGGCTTGTTCGAATAATCGGCAGACCAGCGACTATATCCAAGATGTGGGCCGACCAGAATCTTCATATCATCGACCTGAGCGCCCAGCCCGACACTTCCGCCGAATCCAAAACCCATCTTTGAATCGTCAGCCATACCCACGTTGGACCAATTTTGAAGCGCCAAATATGCATCCCCCCCGTAGACGAATTTCACTCCTTGATCAGGGGTACTAGTCGACACATCTTGCGCCATCGCACCCCCACCAAACATGCAGGATGCCAAGAGAATTAGTAGGCTAAATCGTTTATTGTTTTTCATGATCCCTCCATAGACACTGCTTCAGTAAATTAGACATCTCTACTGAAGCATCGTACGCCGACGGAGCAACAAAGCTAGCCCTTGAGGCCTTGTATATCACCAAGTAAGTCAACTACTTTCACATCGCCAATGCCTAAACATATTGCAGTGTCACGCCCGTCAAAATGCAACTCTTACAAAATGCAGCTCTTAAATGACTGAGGGAGCCATCAGGCTCCCTCAGTTTGTTTCAAGACCAACTACTAACGATCACTTCCAGATCGCTTTACCATCTTCAGATTTGATCTTTGCCTTCCAAGCATCGCGGATCATCTTGGTGACGTTAGCTGGCAACGGCACGTAGTGTAGATCGCTCGCCATCTTGTCGCCTGCTGGAGAGAAAGCATAGTCAAAGAACTTCAACACATCAGTAGCGCGTTCTGCATTCTCTTGGCTCTTGTACACCAAGATGAAGGTCGCCCCTGTGATAGGCCAGCTGTCTTTGCCTGGCTGATCAGTCAACATCATATAGAAGCCTTTGTCAGCATCCCACTTCGCGTTAGCTGCAGCCGCTTTGAAGTTCTCTGCATCAGGTTTGACGAAGTTGCCATCCTTATTCTTCATCAAAGCGTAAGGGATGTTGTTCTGCAGAGCGTAAGCATATTCAACATAACCAATGGAATTCTTGATACGTTGCACGTAAGAAGCCACACCCTCGTTACCCTTGCCGCCTGTACCAACAGGCCATGCGACAGATCCGCCGCTACCCACGTTGCGCTTCCAGTCGATGCTCACTTTGGACAGGTAGTCAGTGAAGATCGCTGTCGTGCCGGAGCCGTCAGAACGGTGAACCACAGTGATCGTTGCGTCTGGCAAAGCAACACCTTTATTTTCTACAGCCAACTTTGGATCGTTCCACTTCTTGATCTCACCCATGAAGATGGCGGCCAAAGTCTCAGCAGTCAGCTTCAATTGACCAGCAGCGACACCCTCAACGTTGATCACCGGCACGACGCCGCCGATCACGGTTGGGAATTGGGTCAGGCCGTTAAAGTCCAGATCTTCGATCTTCAAAGGGCCATCGGTTGCGCCAAAATCGACCGTCTTGGCTTTGATCTGCTTGATACCGCCGCCGGAACCGATGGATTGATAGTTCATGCCGATACCTGTCTGTGTCTTGTAGGCATCAGCCCACTTGGAATAGACAGGATAAGGGAAGGTCGCGCCTGCGCCGGTGATATCGGCGGCTACCGCCACGCTAGAGGAAAGCAACATCGCGGTGATGCCGAGGCCGCCAAGGATACGTGCAACTTTTTTCATATGAATCTCCAATTTGATTAGGGTGCGTTGTTACTAGCACTCGGCCAGTGAACGGCACTGTAGGGGAGAATTGTTACAGCTTGATGACGGTCATAAGAATTCCCGTATCGCATCGAACAGGCCGACTGTCATCAATAAATCATCAAAGTGTCATCAATGTTTCGCACAGCATGGCGACACTGCGCGGCATGCGAAAGCTCATCTCTCATTGGCGCTGGCTCGTACCACTCCTACTGTGGAGTGCGGATGCGAATGCATGGGGGCTATACACCCATGTGTATTTCGCTCAGATGTTGTTATGGGCCGTGCCGCTCACTGATCCGCGCTATCGCCGCGCCATCAAGAATTTCCCGCAATTGGTATTGGCAGGTGCCTGCCTGCCGGATCTGGCGATACTGAGCCAACGTCCTTGGGGCGAACCCTTCTCCACCACCCACCAATGGCAACGTGCGCGCAAGTTATTGGACGATGCCCAAAGCGATGCGGAATACGCGTTGTCTTTAGGCTTCGCCAGCCATTTGCTGGTGGATGTCATCGCACACAACCACTTCGTCCCGGCACACGAGAAGATGTGGGGCAACGTACCACTGCTGACTCATGCAGCCTGCGAATGGGCGATGGACATGCACATCCGTCCGCAACTGTTCGCCCAACCGGCCGATTTGATGCGCACGCATCGCGCAGCACTGGCTGACTACGTGTCCACCCACTTCGATTGTCCGCACAGCCTGGCGCTACGCGGCGTCGATGTTCTCGCTGGTGCGGAGAGTCTGCTGCGCAGCAGCCGTTTGTCGCATCTGTGTTACTACGCAGCGAGTCGCCTTGATGTAAGGATGCAACGTCGTTTCAATTACTACCTGAGTGAGACCGGCACACGACTAGCCCACATCGACCGCATCTTGTTAGGTGAACTCCCGCTGTGGAACCCAGACCCGCAGGCAGACGATCCCGCTTTGCGTCAGCGCATCGAGTTGATGACGCCCTCACAACTGCGCCACCGCATCCCTTTGCCGCTGGACGTGTTCAGCCTTCCCTAGTTTCGAATTATTTGAAGCAGTGAATTCAGAGAGCCAGCGAACCGAAGGCCAGAGCGGCCCCCAACGCAGCGCCAGCGATGACATCACTAGGATAGTGAAGCCCAAGTATCGGACGAGATAATGCGACCAAGGTAGCGAACGGCACGACCAGCCAGAACAGCGCAGGGAAATAGGCGAGCACGACGATGCTGAACGAGACCGCATGCATGGTGTGGCCAGAAGGGAAGCTGAACTGATCGAGTGCCTTGCCCACGCACACGATAGCGGGGTAGACGTTGTAGGGACGCGGACGCAGTGTCTTGCCCTTGATGAGTTTGTAGATGATGGTGCTGAGCAGACCGACCGCCAGCATATGCACAACGGCAGGCACGGCCGCGATCTGATAACTCAACAGCAATGCGACCATCAAGGTGTACCAGAACACACCATCGCCCAAGCGGCTAGCTAGGCGAAACACACTACGCACCGACAGGAAGCGGCTCTGCTTATTGCAGAATACGCAGAGCTCTACATCCCAACGGTTAATCTGTTGCAGCGGAGAGTTCAGGTTGGCCATGTCTCACTCCTTGAACGCGTATCGTGTCGTTCAGCACCGATTCCAAGTCACCCATGATGCGCTCCCACGTCTGCGACTCCATCGTGTGGCGTGCCGCATGGCGCAGTCGTTGTACGCGCGCCATGTCAGAGATGATCGCTTTGGATTGCGCGATGAACGCCTCAGTATCTTCATACGGCACGAGCAAGCCATTCAGGTCGTGACGGATGTGTTGGCGTGCAGCTGCGTAATCGAATGCCACCGTCGCCAGCCCACTCGCCATCGATTCGACGGTGACGTTGCCATAGGTCTCGGTCAAGCTGGGGTAGAGGAAGATATCGCCTGATGCGTAATGTTGTGCCAACGCTTCGCCAGTCTGCATGCCTGCAAAGATGACGTGCGGATTGTGTGCTTGCAGCTCGGCACGTGCCGGGCCATCGCCCACCATCACGAGTCGCGCAAGGGGGTGGACCTTGCGCATCTGCTCGAAGGCTTGGATGACGACCTCCAAGTTCTTCTCCGGTGCTAAACGGCTCACCAACATCACCACGGGCGTCTCTTCATCCGCGCCCCATCTCTCGCGCAAACGCTCACTGCGCTTTGCGGGATGGAACAACTCACCATCGACACCGCGCGAGACGACGATCACGTTCTGGTAGCCATCGCGTTCAAGCTGTCTTTGCAATGAGTCCGTCGGCACGATGGTGCAACTCGCCTTGTTATGGAAACTTCTCAGATAAGCCGCCATCGGTTTGGTGAACAAACCGATGCGATAGTGCTTGGCGTAGCAATGGAAGTTGGTGTGGAAGTCCGTGCTCACCGGAATCTCCAGCTTGCGTGCGGCAGCCAAGGCCGACCACCCGAGTGGGCCTTCGGTAGCGATGTGTACGATATCCGGCCGTTGCTTGGACCACATCTTCACTAGCAGCGCCTTGGCTGGCAAGCCGATGCGCAATGCCGAGTAGCCTGGTATCGCCATCCCTGCCACCAATGTCTCGCGGTAATTGACCTGCTCTCCGCACACGTCATTCTTGCCTTGGCGGGGGCGGATCATGTGGATGCGATTGCCGCGCTTGAGCAAGCCTTCGACCATGCGCGCCACGGTGACCGCGACGCCATTCACCTCGGGCAGATACGTTTCAGTGATCAGCGCGATGTCGAGCGGCGCTGACGTTTGGAAGTTTTCGTTGGGTGTATTCATGTGGCGCATCGTGACGCGCGCACATGAATATTGCGTTAAATCTTCTTGAAGAGTTTGTTACGAGGGCTTCAAAAAATTCAAAGTTCTAAGCAAGACAAGGCGCGAACAAAAAATTGCGACGCGGCATATATGACATATGTAAGGAGCGATTTTTTGTGAGCAACGCAGTATTGCGACGAAATTTGGATTTTAAGAAGTCCTCGTTACGCCAGCAACACCATCGCCCACACCACAATGACATTGATCAGGCTCACCAATACAGCCGAGCTACCGATGTCTTTGGCACGTTTGGCGAGATCATGATTCTCCAAAGAGATGCGATCCACCGTGGCTTCGATGGCCGAGTTGACCAGTTCGACGATGATGACCAACAGCACACTGGCGATCATCAACGCTTTACCGATCGAGGTGACAGGTAGCCACAGCGCCAGCGGAATGAGGATGGTAGCGAGCAACACCTCTTGCCGGAACGCATCTTCATGTTTGTAGGCGGCACGGAAACCCTCCAGCGAATAACCGAATGCGTTGAACAAACGCACTAGACCTGTCTTACCTTTGTACGGACTTTCCATTGTGATACTCCAAGAGACTACACATAAAAAAGCGCGCACCGGGGAGATGCGCGCAAGGGAGGAGACTGTTGATGTGTATTAGCCAGCTTGACGCATGAAGTGTTTTGCGTAGCGTGCATTCATGCGCGAGACGGGCATCAAGATGAACACGTCCGCGCAGTTGAAATCCGGATCCCATGCCGGCTCACCGGCGATGTAGGCACCCAGACGCAGATAGCCTTTGATGAGCGGCGGGATGATGGCATCGAGGTTCTGATTGAGCGATTCCAGCGGCAAACGGCAATGTGGGAACACACGATACTCGGCAGGTGCCGCATGTAGCTTGTGTATCTTGTTGTAGACACTTGCAGCGTAATGGCCGCCGTCGCCCATGCTGATACTGGCGCAACCGATAAGGTACTCGTGATTGTTCTTGGTGACGTACTCGGCCAGGCCGCTCCACAACTGGGTGATGGTCGCACCATCGCGATAATCTTCATGCACACAAGAACGACCGACCTCGACCATACGATCACGCAGGTTAGCCAAACGTGAGAGGTCGAACTCCGTCTCTGAATAATAACCACCGGCTTTGATCGCCTGCTCGGGCGGCAAGATGCGGTAAGTACCGACGACTTTTTCATTGCTGTGATCGCGCACCAACAAGTGGTCGCAGTATTTGTCGAAACGGTCGATATCCAATCCCAGATGTGCGCTGGGCAGTTTCGCGCCCATCTCTTCCGCAAAGACTTTGAAGCGGATACGTTGCGCCGCTTCCAGTTCGTTCTGCGACCGCGCTAGGCTATGGGTCAGCCTTCTTTGAGGTTCGCGTTCTTGCTGCTTGATCAGATCTAACAAGGTCGTGCTCCTATCGAGTTGATGGGAGCAGATTACGTTTTCGATGTTGCGCGGGCGTTAAAGGATTGTGAAAGATTGGTGACGTTATCTGCTGTGATCAGCACCGCGCTCATACGACAGCGTGGTGTAAAGCAATACGCAATACAGCGATTGGAAATGTTGCTCCGCCCCCGCTCTGGTATTCGATGCCTGCACAGGTTGGTATTCGCGCGCAGCTAGGTTGGCAGAAAGCTGCATCGCCTCCAAGGCTGTACCGATCTGTTGTCGGGCTTGTAGTGCGAGTGCGCGTCTTTCGACACCGCGCACGTCCAGTGCGGGCGTCAGTAACAATCGCACATGCAGTTGGGGTGAGCGCAAGATGCGCCAGATGGATCGGCCGAGTGACACCTCATCGATGTAGGTCGCATCATGGCTGCGTTCACCGCGACTATCCTGATACCGAATGGCGATCGGATGGACCTGCGACCACGCATCGATGGCAGGTTGTAACAATGATGAGTGGAAGTGCGCGACCTGCGCGCCATCCGTCGTCGTGCCCTCAGGGAACACCGCCAACGACTCGCCCTGCTGCAACAGTTCCACCATGCTCGAATTGATACGCGCGGCCGAACGCATCTTGCCGCGCTCGATGAATAGCGTTTGTGCACGTGCGCACAACCAACCAATGACCGGCCAACCACGCACCTCCGACTTGGCGACGAAGCGCATCGGGATGACCGAGTTCAAAACGAACACATCCAGCCACGAGATGTGATTGCAGACGATGAGCCCATGATTGCCATCCTGCATCTGCCCCTTTGCGGCGAAGGTCACACGGATATTCAGCACATCCAACAAACCTGCCGACCATCGCTGCAAGATGCGACGGCGCGCATTCAGACCGAACCATGGATAGCTGATGGCGAGCACCAAGCCGTAGGTCACGTGCAAGGCGAGCCTCAAACCCCTTATAGCTGCTACTAGATTTCGAAATATCATATTCATTTTGTCATTTGCTAATCGATCGTGAAGGCGAAGAAGGAACAACAGATCGTCAGCGTCTCACTGAGACCCTTAGTGAAGAAAAGCTTGAAGACACTCTCTTGCCTAGTGATCGAAGCTTCCCTTTTTGTGTTGGTTGCCATATCCATAGATTCGCTCCCTGTGTCATGTTCCCAATAGTTGCGCACTACCCAGCCCAACACCCCCCGTGAATCGGAAGCGCGATACGCTGCGATGAAGGACCTCGGAGGAGTTCGCAAGGCCAGCCATCTCGTTGCGCGTATTCTCGATATCGTTGTTGGTGTTGGTTGCGATCTCATGCACCTCGGCGATATGCGTCGAGATATGTTTGCCCGAGATCGACTGTTCTTGCGTCGCCTCGGCGATCTGATGCATACGCTCGGCGACCGATCGCATGGAGAGCCCTATCTCTGCCAATACAGCATCTGTCTTCTCTCCATGCAGGACGCCGCTCTTTGCTTCTTCACGAGCGGAATGCATCACAGAGACTGCATTCGCGGCCGACATCTGAACGGCTTTGAGCAATTCGGAGATATCCTTGGCTGAGAGTGATGTCCTTTCCGAGAGTACTCGGACCTCATCGGCCACTACCGCGAATCCACGCCCATACTCGCCAGCCCTAGCCGCTTCGATCGCCGCATTCAACGCCAGCAAATTCGTCTGATCCGCGATGTCTTTGATGACTTTGCTGATGTCATTCACTTTGCGTATCGTCGAATTGAGGTCTTCCATCGTCTCCACGGATGCCTCCATCGAGGAATCCAAATGTGAGAGCGCGAACAAAGTCTGCTTACCCACGGCCGCTCCTTCGTGCACTTGCACCTGCGTGCGCTTTGCCGCTTCAGCTGCAAAGTTCGCGCTCTCAGCAATGGTCGATATCGTTTGACGCATCTCTTGTATGGAGGTGTTCGCTTCCGACACTTTCTCTGATTGCGTTTGTGCATTCGAGCTGACTACATGAGTCATCTGATGGACCTTGTTCGATGCCTTCATGGTCTGATCTGCCGACGCGCTCACATCGCGCAAGATACTTTCGAAGCTCGCGATGAACGTGTTGACGGTGCCCGCCATGACGCCGATCTCATCGGCATGGCTCGTTGGAAGGCGATGAGTCAGATCACCTTTGATCAGATGATCCATGGCCAAGATCACGTCATCGACGCGCTTTTTGAGATGGCGATTGAATCGATGCTGAAATGCAAAGATGATGGCGCCCGCAAACAACAATGGCAGCGCGACGATCCAGATGATCTGGTTCACGTCAGCTTTGATGTCTGCTTCAGACTGTGACAAGGCATCTTGATTGCTGGCAAGGATCGAATCGATATTGGCGATCATCGGCTCGATATGCATTCGATAAAGCATGTCCTGCGCGGTGATCGCATCTTCTGGGCTGGTGCTGGCGATCTTCATCGCCAGATCCAATCCCTTCACATACTTCTGCCAATACACCAACACTTCGACCAGCTTTGCGCGATCTTCTTCTGCGATTGCCGATTTAAGCGCTTCACCATGTAAGGCGAGGACTTTTGAATCAACGGTCCTCAATCTTTTCTCGGTCTCAAACAGCATAGGATCGGCACGCAAGATCGAAAGGGCTTCGCTCTTGATCGTTGATAACTGTGTCGACAAAGTCTGCCGTACTTCATAGTGGTTGAAAGTGTTCCTTAGCGTGCCAAGTTGGATGACAGAAAAGATGATCACGCCCGTCAGGCTGAGCATGGTGATGAAGGCGATCAAACGTAATTGGGCTTGAAGAGTCATGTCGTCCTCTTACATCTTGAATTGAATGGCACGCTGTTCAACGAACAAGCTATTGCCAGAGATGCGCTTCGCCATTTTTTTGGCATCCGTCATCGCAGCCGACACTTCATGGTGAGAGTGGAATTGACGCGCCGACACTTCGATCGCACCGATCGAAAGAGACGTGAGCGGATGGAACTTGACCACACCGTCACGCCCTTCGCTGCTATACCCCCCCTCTACCAGATGCGCTTCATGGAACATCAGCGAGGCCGCTTGCTCGAATGAGCGCAACGCATGCTCGCAGCGAGTCTTCCAATCGCGGCTTTGCATCAACAAGATGAAATCATCGCCGCCGATATGGCCGATGAAATCCAGCTTGGGGTCGCACGCCCAACTCAAGATGCGCCCAGTGAGTTGGATCATCTCGTCGCCTTTGCGATAGCTGTAGGTATCGTTATAGGGCTTGAAGTTGTCGAGGTCGCAGTAACACGCCACAAAAGACGTATTGGCTTGCAACAGGCGCTCGATGTGTTGATTGATGGGGACGTTTCCCGGCAGCAAGGTGAGCGGATTGGCATAACGCGCCGCCTCCAGTTGCATCTGCGTGAGTTCGCGCAACAGATCTTGCCCCGAAGCGACGCCGAAGTAGCGCCCGTTCTCGGTGATGATGAATCCATCTGCGAAATGACGACTGTCAGCCTCGGCGAGGAAATGACTCAACTCTTCGAGCGGCATGCTCTTCTCGACCAACAATGGGTCGGCTTGAATGAGTTCACCGCAGGGCTTCTTTCCGTGCAATTCGCGCTGAAACGGCTTAGCGAACTTATCAATGAAGGAATATCGGTTGATGAGCCCCAGTGGCATCCCACTCTTGACCACGGGAATGATGCGCAAACTAGGATTAGTCCCGAAGCGTTCGAATATGAGGTCATTGGGCGAATCGGGATGTGCCGGCTCGATATAGGTCAACAGCGTCGACGCCGTCACTTGCGTGCGATAACCCATCTCACTCTTTGGAAAGAGTGAGATGTTGGATGAATTCAAGATACGGCTCGTATCTGATGAGGGCAAAGTCGGCGGCGTAGGATTGGGACGGGCGATGAAGTAGCCCTGCCCCAGTGCGATACCGATGTCTCTCACTACGCGCAATTCAGCTTCTGTCTCCACGCCCTCGGCGATGACTTTCGTGCAGCAGCTTTCCGCAATGCTCTGTATCGACTTCAAGAATTGCAGTTTGATCGGGTCGTGATCCACACCTTGAACGAAATGCATGTCGATCTTGACGAACTCGGGACGCAACTCCGACCACAGGCGCAGGCTGGAAAAACCCTCACCTAGATCGTCGATGGCGATCTTGAAACCCATCCCTCGGTAGTGCAGCAATGCGCTGCGCATGGCGTCAAAATCATAAGTCGGCTGATTCTCGGTGATCTCGATGACGACTCGCGATGGGTCTAGGTTCAGCCCACGCATGAACGCCAAAGTCTGACCATTCTTGAAATCCGGCTCGGTCAATGTCTGAGGGCTGACATTGAGGAATAGATATCCTGGCAGATTCTGTTTAGCGAACGCCTCCAACACGGTTTGTCGCGACAACATCTCGACTTCCAGCGACAGTCCCTCCCTTGTCGCCGCACCAAACAGGTTCGCAGGCGAATGTAAGGCACTATCCGACGGGCCGCGAATCAACCCTTCAAACCCCAAGAAATCCCCACTTTGCAGATCGAGGATAGGCTGAAACAGTGCCGTCAACTTACGCTGATCGATGATGTCGCGCAGCGGCGTCATCTCTGGCTCGTTCTCCTGCGCGAGCATCAGCTGCGACATGTACTCTGCGCGCGGCGAACGCGGCACGGCGCGCAAGAATTCCGACGGCAGTATCGGTGAACGGTAGTATTCGGTAGGCAGTATGGTGGCGGACATGGAGCGCTCCTTGTGCTTTGCTAGGGATAGCACGGTAGCGCCCGCGTGTTACGCCGATATGAATGATGTGTGAATCTTGGATTGCGCGGAAGACGGTTCCTTCAAAGATAGCTAGGCGTTGCGCCTATAGTTTGAAAGTTCCCACAACAAAAGGCCCATGGATCTTCATCCATGAGCCTCGGTTCATCTTGATGCTTACTTGGCTTGTTCTTTTTTCGCAGCAGGCTTCTTGGCCTTGGCAGTCTTCGGCGCCTTTTCTACCGATTTTTCCTTCACCGATGCTTTAGCTTTCGCAACAGGCTTTGCCTTTTCCGCCGCCTTTTCTTTCGGCTTGTCTTTGCTTTCGGCCTTCTTGTTCAAAGCGGCCATCATCTTGCGCCACTCTTGCAGCTGCTCATCTTCCAGCTCCATCTGCAACGCCAGCGCCTCTTCTTTGCTCAACTTATCTTTTTCAAGACGACGCGGTAATTTGCCTGACATCCTGGAAAGCAGACGCTCAGATTCGATCTTGCTCAATTTTTTGACTTTTTCCGCGTACAGCGGATTACTTATTTTCGGCATTCCAAAATCCTCCCAATATTTTCATTTCTACAAAGTGGTGAAGCTCATTTCCATTTCTCAATCACCCTGTGGTGAGCATATCTTCTTGATGTGCATCTCTCAATTGTAATAATTCCTTCATTTAGCGCACTCCCACAGCAGGACTGATCTGTTCACTCAAGCTCACTACGACAGATTCAAAGTGCCGCATCATTCGATGTGTGTGGCGCACCATTCCTTGATAGAAGCGATACATCAACTGGGGATGGGTATAGATCAGACTCTCGAACTTGATTCGATCTAAGCTCAGCACTTGTGTGGACTCCAACGCCACCACGGTCACTTGGATCGGTGAGATAGACCGCCCCGAAAAAGTGATGATGCCGGCCAAGTCACCCGGATTCACTACAAATATAGAATTGAGCCCTTCTTCACTTTCGATGATCACCTCGATACGGCCCTGCACCAAGATGAATAAATTGTCGGCGTACTCATCTCTTGGCGTAGCGATGACATCGCCAGGATCGACGTGACGGGAGCTCAGCAATGACAGCACGATCTCGATCTCGCTAGCACTCAAGCCCTCTAACAGAGCAGATTTGCTTAATAAGTTTTGGATTTGCGTCACGGGATGCATCCATCTCAAGCGAGATGTCGCCAATCAAATACTGTAGACCACTGAAGTGAATGTTGGGATAGCAACGATGATGGCGAGGACACAACTCACACACCATCGAATGATCAGGGCGAGATCGGCATTTGCTTTTTTCATTTCAAGATTTCCTTCAATGCATCTAAATAGCCACATGATTTCTAGCAACGGCAAAATGCATCGCTCGGCCAACTAGTTAGCGCGTGGGATTCTGCTCGAATGATGTGACTGACGCATGAATACACTGTGAATCTTTTGTGTCGCGGCATAGCAAGGTTAGTTGTCGCAACTTTTCGACAACACCGTCTTGTTCCTTTCGGCCAGTTGCGCGATCGCGTCGAACCGATCTATCAGACCATTCTTTGCAAAGTGGTCGATGACGAACAAGGGGATCATCGTGTCCGGTTCCCACACCCCCTGAAAGCGAAGGGTGCTGCCTTGGGGGTGTGGATCGATATACCAACGGCCCTCGAACCTTTTCGAATCCCCTGACAGTTGCGTGAACGATATGCCATCGCTAGGGAGTTCTTTGTATTCCATCCTTGAACGCAAGCGAACTCGCAAGAACAGCACTTGCTCATCGGCGACACGATCGACCATCACTGTGTCGGACGACTGCCTGACCGAAATCGACTCGATCACACCTGGCAGACCTTTCGCTGCCTCATAGTCGGTCAGATAGTGATACGCCGCACACTTGGTCAACGAGGAATGGAATTGCGCGGCGAGAGAATAGACATTGCCGACTCGATTCACTTCGACCTTCAATTCCGGCTGATAGATATCCGCTCTAGCAACGCCGGACATGATGAGCAGAAGTAGGGATACGATGTGCTTGTGCATGGCACATCTTTATAGAGGAGGTATGTGACGCGAGAATGTCTGTTTGGCTTCAACAGCATTACAAATGCAGCATTGCTTATTTCATAGCCCTGCTTAAAACACGCACAAATGAAAACGGGCATCCGAAGATGCCCGTTTGACTTCTTAGCTAACCGAGGAGATTAGATCAGAAAGCGTGAACGATACCGCCACCCAAGTAAGTCTTGGTCACAGCAGTTGCTGCATTCGTCTTTTGAGACGTGTAAGCAGCGAACATTTCGGTACGCTTGGAGAAGTTGTAGCCGTATTTCAGGCTCAACTGGGTAACATCGTTCGCGACTGCTGGTGCGACCGCAGTTGAACCTGCTTTTGCGAAGCTTGCAGAGATCACATTCGGTCCCATCTTCACGCCACCAACCAACTCCACGTTGTTACCAGTGACGCTGACGGTTGCAGAAGTGTTGGTCTTGATGCTCTCAACCATACCGCCGACCCAGAAATCAGCCAAGCTGTATTTACCCACTGCACGCATCGCGCTGTCTGTCTTGCCGGAAAAGCCCACATCATTACGGCTCTCATAGGCGACCGAAGCGTAGATGTCGTCTTGATCGAAAGTCGCAGACATGGACAAGATGCTCTTGTTCAAAGTCGCTGTAGGCGCTTCGTCTGGGCTGTACATCACAGCTGCTTGCAAGCCACCCATCTTAGGCGACCAGTATTGAACCATGTTCTTTTGGCGAGTGTTGAAGTCCTTACCAGCAGATTTACCGATAGTTTGGATCGCGCTCCATGAAGTCGTGTTGTCGAACAACTCGATCTTATTGTGAGCCACTTTCAAAGGACTATCCCAGATACCGAACATCACTTGGCCAAAATCGCCGCCGATACCTGCGCCGCTGTTACGTGTCTTGCCAAGGCCGGCAGCAGTACTGCCATCAGCATCCATCTCAACTTCGAATTGATAGATCGCCTTCAGGCCTTCACCCAGATCTTCGCCACCCTTCACACCGAAGCGAGAAGCATTGGTGTTCACACGTTGAGAGTTCACGGCACCTGCCGCATCACTAGTGGCTTGATCGAATGTCAGGAATGCTTTTCCGTAAACAGTTACGTTTGCGTTGTCGGCGAATGCCGGAGTTGTGAATGCAGCTGCAACTGCCAGTGCTACGATTTTCTTCTTCATGGTTGCTCCTAGTCATTAATAAAAAATTGCTCTGAATTCCTCAACTCACAGGGGAGGATTAAGGCGAGCGAATTATGGGGAGGCTTTATGACAGGGTTGTTACACCCAAATGACAGGAGTGTTAAATCTATGAAGCTTGGTATTCAGTCACGAAATTGAGGTGTGGTTAGAAGGACTGTCGCTAGTTCTCAGCGGCAGCCTTACACAGATCGGTCAACGTCTTGGTCGCCAGATCGCGATCAACATCAGCAGCAAGAGTGCGACGAGACTTTGCTCTATCCGATTGTTCGACTTGGCGATGAGTCTGCCATTGGCTCTCACCTTTTCATCTTCCATCTCCGCATCCGCTTCTTCTAGTATCTTCAACAGTGGCTGGTCTATCCCTTTCACAGCTGCATCCGCTTGGCGCGGATCGAAGTTGTGTTGCGGCAAAATCTCGCTGCTCTGCTTGTACAAAGCTAGGTTTGCAGCGTGCGCCTCTACGAATGCTTGTAGTTTCACGTTGATCGCTCTGACATCGTTTTGAAGTATGCCTTGCTTGGCTGCATCTGCGACTTTCTGATACTGCGTTTCAAATGTGGTCCAATTCTGAGCTAGGCTGGCTTGGCTATCGCTGCGCAGCAAGACGTTCTTCCATTCTTGCACTTCGCTCTTGTATTCGATCTGCAGATCATGCACCACAGCGAATTGGTCTGTGTTCGCCTTGAGTTGGCTCTCAAGCTCGGATGAGCTGCTCCAGATGAGATAGAGAAAGAAACAGAAAGCGGCTGTCAATCCGATCCGCTCGAAAGTATCCATTGAGAAGAATGCGTTCTTACGTCGTTCCACCATCACCATTTTGTCTCTCCATCGCTATAAAACATCCGTTTGATCCATCGCCGAGCATCAGTCCTTAAGATAGACCATTGGCTCGACCGCCATGCCTGCTTTTCTTCACTGCCTTGTTGTTAGTTGGGAGAACACGAATCCGAACATCGCCATAAAGAACAGCGATGTCGCCCCTAACAACCCGATCATCCAGTATCGATTCCCCTGTGTCTCAGGTGTCCTATACATCTGCTGTTTAGCAAAGGCCGAGATGCCCGCCTTCACGGAGGCGATGTCCTGCTGCAACTTTCGATCAACGCCAACGATCTGCATGTCCACTTGGCTTGAAGACTCCTTCACCGATGGTTTGAGCTTGGAATGCGCGATGAGATATTCGGAGAGCAGCAACTTATGCTCCGCGATCAGGTGGTCGATATCTGCTGTATCCATGCCGATCTCTTGCATCGCATTCTTTGCATTCAACAGCGCATATTGCACACCGATACTGGATTCCCTGAACGCCTTCTGATGACTTTCGTACCGCACTTTATCGTTGGCTCGCAACAACATGTCTTTCCATTCTTGCACCTGATGCCCCAAACCGATGGCGGCATCATCCAGACTCTCTTCGATATCCAACAGTTGCACGCTACGGTGCGCCGCAGACTGATCTACTTGGGAGAATATGCGTGATAGTTGATACCCACCAGCAAAAGCCAGCATCGTCAGGACTATGATGAATATCAAAAATGTTTTTGAAAGGTAGATTAGCGCGGAAGGTGTACGTGTCATCTTGCTTCGATTACAAATAGTGGTTGAGGAATGATACTTCAGCCACTTAGCTCTTCTCCATGAAACGTTCGATGTGATCGAGAAAGACTCTGGTCTTGGTCGGCAGGAAACGTCGCGTGGGCATCACCGCCCATGCAGGCACCGCAGGGAAACACCACTTCGGCAACACACGCACCAAGCGACCACTCTTCACATCGCTAATGACGAAAAGATCTGGCAAAGCACCGATGCCTGCGCCGTCGAGTAGCAGTTGCTGGATCATGTCGGGTGAGTTCAACGTCAACCGTCCTGGCGGAACACCTTCCCACACTTCTTTTCCGCGCATCAACTTCCACGGCACAGCGGTCCCGCGCACAGACAACAATCGCACTGAGGTATGACGTTCCAAATCGTCTGGATGTTTAGGAGCGGGATGCAAGGCGAGGTAGATGGGGCTGGCGTAGAGCGCCATGCTCTGCTCGTCGATCTTGCGTGCCACCAGCGTCGCATCGTTATCCAGATCACCCATGCGGATGGCGAGATCGAAGCGCTCACCGATGAGATCGACGCGACGCGAACTCAGATCGAGGTCGAGTTGTATCTCGGGATAGGCGTCAATGAAGGTGGCGATGGCGCGCGAAAAATGCACCTTGGCGTAATCGCCAGGCATGGATACGCGCAAACGACCACGCGGCTGGATGTCTTGGCTACGCACAAAATCCTGCACGGTGGCGACCTCTTCTGCCACACGGCGGCTGTGGTCTAGAAACTCCTGCCCGAAATCGGTGAGGGTGAGGCGACGCGTGGTGCGTATCAACAGACGCTGCCCCAATGCCGATTCCAGGTTCGATAAACGCCGTGAGACGGTGGCTTTGGGCATACCCAATTGGTCGGCGGCACGCACCAGACTCTCCTGCTCCACGATGGTGGCGAACAGGATGAGGTCGTCTGCAGATATCTTTGCTTGTTCCATTTATGGAACAGTCTATCTCGAATAGACGGCTTTATCTATCATTTCGAGCCGCCTAATATGCGACTCAATTACTCAGGAATTGGAGTCCAAAATGAACACTGTCACACCAAGCAGCATCCACCAAACCCGCACCGTAGAACGCCTCATCCAAGGCGTCGCCACCTCCGATGGCGCAGGCGTGAGCCTGACGCGCGTACTCACTGGCAAGTTGCAACGCCGTCTCGATCCCTACTTGATGCTGGACGCTTTCGGCAGCGATGACCCTGACGACTACATTGCCGGCTTCCCCGACCATCCGCATCGCGGCTTTGAGACCATCACCTATATGTTGGCGGGGCGTATGCGCCACCGCGACAGCGCCGGCCATGAAGGTCTACTGGGCGACGGCGGCGTGCAATGGATGACCGCAGGCAGCGGCGTCATCCATTCCGAGATCCCCGAACAAGAAGATGGTGTGATGGAAGGTTTCCAACTCTGGCTCAACTTGCCTGCGAAGAACAAGATGGCAAAGCCTTGGTACAAAGACTTCGCCAGTGCCGACATCCCTGAATACGTGACCGCCGAAGGGGTGACCGTGCGCGTCATCGCGGGTGCAAGCAACGGCGTGTCAGGTGCGGTGAGCCGCGAAGTGACCGAGCCCATCTATCTCGACATCCATCTGCCCGCAGGGGCGTCTTTCTCGACGGCGATTCCTGCCACGCACAACGCCTTCATCTACACCTATCGTGGCAGTACAACGGTGGGCGACACCGAAGTCCGAGCACAACTCATGGGTGTCCTAAGCAACATACAGACATCCGATGGCGTGACAGTATCGGCAAGTGAACCTACGCGCCTCATCTTGGTGGCGGGTAAACCGCTGAACGAGCCCATCGTGCAGTACGGACCGTTCGTGATGAACACACAGGAAGAGATCCATCAGGCGCTGGACGATTTCCGGGGCGGCCGCTTGGCTTAAGGAGATCGCGATGGACACACCTATTCAACGTTACAACAACACCGCGATGGCGCTGCATTGGCTGGTGGCATTGCTGATATTCGCCGCGTTCCCGCTCGGCGTTTATATGCACGACCTACCGCTGTCGCCAGCCAAGTTGCAGTACTACAGTTATCACAAGTGGATGGGTATCACGATCTTGCTTTTAGTCATCGCACGTGTGGTGTGGCGCTTCACGCACACTCCCCCTCCGCTGCCCGCTTCGACACCGCGCTGGGAAGTGGTGGTGAGCCACATCACACATCTGGCACTGTATGGATTGCTGATCGCCATCCCACTCTCGGGTTGGTTGATGAGTTCCGCCAAAGGCTTCCAGACCGTGTGGTTAGGTGTGTTGCCACTGCCCGACCTCGTGGAGAAGAACAAAGAATTGGGCGAGTTACTGGTGACCGTGCATCAAGGACTGAATGTGTTCCTCTTCTTGCTGGTGGGCATGCACATCGCCGCTGTCATCAAACACAAGTTCATCGACCACGATCAGATACTGGAACGCATGTTGCCGAAAGGAATGAGCAGATGAATCGTATGAGTTCAAATGGATTAACCCCCTCCCAACCTCCCCTTCTCAGGGGAGGAGCTGGCTTGGCTCTCCCCTTGATAAGGGGGAGTTGGAGGGGGTTAGGTTTTGATCTGCCTTCCATTCTCAACATGCTATTTTTTGCAACCTTGGCACTAATAAGCAGCATCGCCACCGCTGTCGAATTCAAACAAGTGCAGGTGAATGAAAGCTCGGTCACCTTCGGCTACAAGCAGATGGGTGTGCCCATGGAAGGCAAGTTCGCGAAGTTCTCCGCGCAAACCAGCTTCGACCCAGCCAAGTTGGCGAAGGCGCAAGCGCGTATCGACATCGACCTCTCCAGCATCGATACCGGCTCGGAAGAAGCGAATGATGAAGTGGTCGGTAAGCAATGGTTCAACACCAAAGCTTTCCCCAGTGCAGGTTTCGTTTCGACTGGTGTGAAAGCACTGGGTGGCAACCGTTACGAAGCGACGGGAAAACTCACCATCAAAGGCAAGACCTTGGATGTCACCGCGCCCTTCACCTTCCAAGCAAACGGCACACGCGGGCTGTTCGATGGCGTGTTCACTATCAAACGTCTCGACTACAACATCGGCGAAGGTGTGTGGACAGATGTCAGCACCGTCGCCAATGAGATACAAATCAAATTCCACCTTGTCTTAAGCGCAGCACCCAACAAGAAGTAAGACCTCAACCCACCCTAGGAGAACAACCATGAAAAGACTCATCGCCCTCACCCTTGCTGCTTCTATCTCTTCTGTCGCCTATGCAGAACCGGTGACTTACAACATCGAGCCATCTCACTCCATGCCACGCTTCGAATACAACCACTTGGGCTATTCCATCCAGCTGAGCCGTTTCGACAAGACATCAGGCACGATCGTACTTGACCAAATCAAGCGCACTGGTTCGATCGACGTGACGATTGATGCCAAGTCAGTGAATACAGGTTCTGCACTGTTCAACGAACACATCCAAGCCCCCGATCTCTTCGATACAGAGATGTTCCCAACAATCACCTACAAATCGAACAAACTCAAGTTCGATGGCGACAAAGTCGTAGCAGTCGAAGGTGACCTGACCGTCAAAGGCGTGACCAAACCCGTGAAGCTCACCGTGAACTCGTTCATGTGCATGCCTCATCCGATGGTCAAGAAAGAAGCCTGCGGCGCGACCGCCACAGCCAAGATCAAACGTTCTGATTTCGGCGTGAGCAAGGGTGTGCCTTATGTCGGCGACGAAGTCACACTGACCATCCCTGTCGAAGCGATCAAGCAATAACAGCCACACCACCCCTCCCAAGCGGGAGGGGAATTTGAAGAGACACACAAAGGAACAGATATGACTGCAACATTATTCACCCCGACCACCCTAGGCAAACTGCATCTCAAGAACCGCATCGTGATGGCACCGCTGACACGTTCGCGTGCAACGGACAATATCCCCAACGCCTTGTTGGAGACTTATTACAAGCAGCGTGCGGGTGCCGGGCTCATCATCACTGAAGGTACATCGCCATCCGCCAATGGTCTGGGTTATGCACGCATCCCTGGCATGTTCTCTGATGCACAAGTGGCCGGGTGGAAGCGTGTGAACGACGGCGTACATGCGGCAGGCGGCAAGATATTCGTACAACTGATGCATACCGGTCGCGTAAGTCACCCAGCCAATATGGCTGCCGGCACCAAGATCGTCGCGCCTTCCGCTGTGGCACTGGCGGGTGACATGTGGACTGACACCAACGGCATGCAGCCTCATCCAGTACCGAACGAGATGACTGAAGAGGACATCACCACCGCCATCGGCGAATATGCGAACGCTTGCAAGCGCGCCATCGAAGCGGGCTTTGATGGGGTCGAGTTGCACGCAGCCAACGGCTACCTCATCGACCAATTCCTCAACACTGCTTCTAACCAACGTACCGACAAATGGGGCGGTAGCGTAGAGAGCCGCATCCGCTTCTCCGTAGAGGTCGCCAAAGCTTCAGCTGCTGCCATCGGGGCAGAGCGTATCGGCATGCGCATCTCGCCTTACGGCGCATTCAATGGCACCGCACCGGATGCCAAGATGGATGCGTTGTATCTGCGATTAGTGGAAGAGTTGAACGCCATCGGTCTGGTGTACATCCACGTGGTGGACCATAGCTCGATGGGTGCGCCCGAAGTCAGCGCGGAATTGAAAGCCAAGATACGCGCCAACTTCAAAGGCAAGTACATCTTGTCCGGTGGCTACGACGCCGCACGCGCGAATGCCGATCTGGATTCACAGAAAGGCGACCTCGTCTCATTTGGCCGTCCGTTCATCTCTAACCCCGACTTGGTCGCGAAGTTGCAAAGTGGCGCGGCACTCACTGCGCCAGATTTCAGCACCTTCTACACACCGGGCGAAAAGGGTTACACGGATTATTGAACCCCAACCAAGGACGGATGAATCATGCAAATCGAGATATGGTCAGATGTGATCTGCCCTTGGTGCTACATCGGCAAGCGACGCTTCGAATCAGCGCTTGCCGCTTTTCCACATAAAGAAGAAGTGACTGTGGTCTGGCGCAGCTTCGAACTCGATACCCAGTCACCCTCACGATATTCCGAGACATTGATCGAGATGTTGTCCCGCAAGTATCACGTCTCACTGCAAGAAGCGGAGAACATGAATACCCGCGTATCGTCTCTCGCCAAAGAGGTCGGGCTGGACTATCGCTTGAGCGAGGCACGCCCCGGCAATACCTTCGATGCACATCGTCTGTTACATCTCGCCGCTTCCCGCCAAGTTGGAGATAAGGCGATGGAGCGCCTCATGCACGCCTATTTTTCCGAAGCACTTCCTGTTGGAGACCGAGCTGCCCTAGCTAACCTTGCGCCTGAATTCGGCATCACCACCCATGATGCGATGGCGATGTTTGAAAGTGATGGCTTTGTTGAAGCAGTTCGTGCAGACGAAACACGAGCGTCCGCATTGGGCATCTCTGGCGTGCCTTTCTTCGTCATCGACGGAAAGATTGGCATCTCAGGTGCACAGCCCGTCGAAGTGTTCGCTGACGCACTGAGACAGAGCATGCAACCTAGTTAAGATTTCTCACCCTGTCTTCACGCTCTGTCAACTTGCGTGATTGGCATCGCGGGATTAATGTTCTTTACATAGTGGATACAGGGCACTTCTAAAAATTCAAAGTTCTAAGCAAGACAAGGCGCGAACGAAAAATTGCGACGCGGCATATATTAAATATGTAAGGAGCGATTTTTTGTGAGCAACGCAGTATTGCGACGAAAACGAAGTTTCAGTGAAGACTAACCTTTAGGTTATGTCGTAACTAAATTTGGATTTATCGAAGTGTCCTACATCAAAGATTAATATCTCCGCGATACATTTCTGCTGACGCTTTCTCAACTCTTGCTCGAACTGACATCATGAAAACTGCAACCACTCCTTTGTCCGATGACGAAGTCATGCGTATGCACGCCTATTGGCGCGCCTGTAACTACCTTGCCGCCGGCATGATCTATCTGCGCGACAACCCGCTGCTCGACCAACCGCTGGCTCCCGAGCACATCAAACATCGCTTGCTCGGCCACTGGGGCGCGAGCCCGGGTTTGGCTTTCACCTACATCCACATGAACCGACTCATCAACAAATACGACTTGAGCGCGATCTTCATGGCAGGCCCCGGACACGGCGCGCCCGGCGTATTGGGACCGGTGTATCTGGAAGGACGTTACAGCGAGGTGTACCCGAACAAGGGCGAGAACACCGAAGGCATGAAAGAGTTCTTCAAAGAATTCTCCTTCCCCGGTGGCATCGGTAGCCATTGCACACCCGAGACTCCCGGTTCCATCCACGAAGGTGGCGAGCTGGGTTACAGCGTGTCGCACGCGTTCGGCGCAGCGTATGACAACCCCGACCTCATCGTCACCGTGATGGTGGGTGATGGCGAATCCGAGACCGCACCACTCGCCACCTCATGGCACTCCAATAAATTCTTGAACCCCATCCGTGATGGCGCGGTGTTGCCTGTGCTGCACCTGAATGGCTACAAGATAAACAACCCGACCATCCTCGCGCGCATCTCGCACGAGGAGTTGGAGAACCTGTTCAAGGGCTATGGCTGGACACCGTATTTCGTCGAAGGCAGCGACCCCGAGACCATGCACCAAGCCATGGCTGCGACGATGGAGGCGTGTGTGCTGGAGATCCGTCGCATCCAACAAGAAGCGCGTAGCAGTGGCAAGCCCACTCGCGCACGTTGGCCGATGATCGTGCTGCGTTCGCCCAAAGGTTGGACTGGCCCGAAAGAAGTGGATGGCAAGAAGGTCGAAGGTTTCTGGCGCGCTCACCAAGTGCCCATCGGCGACGTGAAGACACCGGAACATTTTGCCAAACTGGAAGAATGGCTGAAGAGCTACAAGGTAGAGGAATTGTTCGACAAGAACGGCACCTTGCTACCTGAGTTGAAAGCCTTGGCCCCCAAAGGCGAGCGCCGCATGAGTGCGAACCCACACGCCAACGGCGGCCTGTTGCGCAAAGCCCTGCACATGCCAGATTGCAAAGATTACGCCGTGGAAGTCACTAAGCCCGGCACCACCGTGGCAGAGAACACACGCCCACTCGGCAAGTTCTTGCGCGACATCATGCGCGACAACATGCACAACTTCCGCGTGTTCGGCCCCGACGAGAACAGCTCGAACAAACTCGACAACATCTACGAGGTGAGCAAGAAGACGTGGATGGCCGACCTGCTACCGGAAGATGCGGGCGGCGGTGAGCTATCACCTGATGGTCGTGTGATGGAGATGCTGTCCGAACATACGTTGGAAGGTTGGTTGGAAGGTTACCTGCTCACAGGTCGCCATGGCTTCTTCTCTACATACGAAGCCTTCGTGCACGTCATCGATTCGATGTTCAACCAACATGCGAAATGGTTGGCGATGTCCAAAGAAGTGCCGTGGCGCGCGCCCGTCTCATCGCTGAACCTACTCATCACTTCCACCGTGTGGCGGCAAGACCACAACGGCTTCACTCATCAAGATCCCGGTTTCCTCGATCTGGTGGTGAACAAGAGCCCTGAAGTGACACGTATCTATCTGCCGCCCGATGTGAACTGCTTGCTGACCGTCGCCGACCATTGCTTGAAGAGTACCGATTACATCAACGTCATCGTGTGCGACAAACAGAAGCATCTGCAATTCTTGGACATGGATGCAGCGACCAAACATGTGAGCAAGGGCATCGGCATCTGGGATTGGGCGAGCAACGACCAAGGCAGCGAACCCGATGTGGTGATGGCCAGCGCGGGTGACATTCCGACCAAAGAGGCTTTAGCGGCTGTGGTGTTGCTGCGTGAACACTTCCCAACACTCAAGGTGCGTTTCATCAACGTGGTCGACCTGTACAAACTCACTCCAGCGAGTGAACACCCGCACGGCCTGACTGACCGCGACTTCGACAGTCTATTCACCTTGGACAAACCCGTGATGTTCAACTTCCACGGCTACCCTTGGCTCATCCACCGCCTCGCTTATCGCCGCAACAACCACAAGAACTTCCACGTGCGCGGCTATAAAGAAAAAGGCAGCATCAACACACCGCTGGAGTTGGCGATACAGAACCAGATCGACCGCTTCAGCTTGGTCATCGACATCATCGACCGCATCCCAGCCTTGCATGTGGCTGGCGCGCATGTGAAAGAGAAGATGCTCAACAAACAGATCGAGTGCCGCAACTATGCGTATGAGCAGGGTATCGATCTTCCAGAAGTGGACAACTGGGTTTGGCCTTATTGATGAAAACCATCCTCACCATCAACAGCGGCTCGTCGTCCATCAAGGCTAGCCTGTTCGAAGCAAACGGCACACGGCGTGATTTCCGCTATGGGCATCTGCGCGACCACGCCACCGCTTACGATGAGCTGATGCGTGAGTTGGGCGGACACGCACCCGACCTAGTCGGCCATCGCTTCGTACACGGCGGCGACATCACCGATGCTGCACGCGTGGTGGACGATGTCGAGTTGGGACGGCTGAAGAGCATCACCCATCTCGCGCCTTTGCACCTGCCCGGCAACTTGATGGGCTTGGAACTGTGCCGCCAGCGTTTTGGTGTGCCGCAGATCGCCTGCTTCGACACCGCCTTCCATTTCACCATGCCGGAACTCGCCAAGCGTCTGCCCATCCCTTCGTCTTATGGGTTACGTCGCTACGGCTTCCATGGCCTGAACTATGCGCATGTCGCATCTGTGTTGCCCGATCTGATCGGCAGCACGGCGAATGGCAATGTGGTCGTGGCGCATCTGGGTAGTGGCGCAAGTTTGTGTCTGATGCGCGGATTGAAATCACAAGACACCACCATGGGCTACACCCCTGCGGGCGGCATCGTGATGGGCACACGCAGCGGCGACCTCGACCCCGGCGTGATGTTGGAACTGGCACAGCGCCACGATGCAGATACCCTGCGCGACATCGTGTTCCACCAGATGGGATTACTCGCGCTCTCTGAAGGTGAGAGCAGCGAGATGGAAGACCTGCTCGACAGCAAGAGCCCCGCAGCGCAGTTGGCGGTGGATTATTTCTGCAATCAAGTGAGTGGCGCTATCGGCAACCTCGCCGCCAAAGCAGGCGGCATCGATGCGTTGATATTCACCGGTGGCATCGGCGAACACAGCGCCATCATCCGCGACAAGATCTGCAGCACACTCGCCTTCATGGGCCTCAGACTCGATGCGGCCGCGAACAAAGCAAGTTCGACCTACGTCGAAGCTCTCGGCTCCAAGCCCATCTGCATCATTCCTGCCGATGAAGAACGCATGATCCAGCAACTATGCCTTCATCTATAAAGTTCGTTCTATACGGCACTACTTGCTGCCACTTGTGCGAACAAGCAGAGGCTGTACTACAAGCCGTAGGCGTGGAAGCTGAACACATCGACATCGCGGAAGATGATGCCTTGCTTGAAAAATATGGAGTGAGGATCCCTGTGGTGAAGCGAGAAGATACGGGTGAGGAGTTGGGATGGCCGTTCGATGGACCTGCGGTGAAGCGATTCACATCTTAACTAAGGCTAGCAGCTACAACAGATAGAGCGAAATGTTCTAGCCGTCTTGCGATTCATTCGCCAACGACCTTGTTTCTTCCTGATGCTTTAGCGCGGTACATTGCTAGATCGGCTTTTTTAAGCAGTGAATCAGGGCTGTCGCTTGAAGAAAGTGTGGCTACGCCGAAGCTTGCAGTGATCCTTATGGAAGGTATATCCAAATTGAAGTGCTCTAACGCGCATCGCATTCTTTCGGCGATAGCTATTGCTTGACTCTTATCTGCACCGGGCATGAGGATCATGAACTCTTCGCCTCCGAATCTAGCGGCTATATCGAAAGACCTGATGGTGCTGGCAATGAGTTTGGCGAAAGATCTGAGCACTTCGTCACCCACGTCGTGACCATATGTATCATTCACCTGCTTGAAAAAATCTAGATCACACATGACCAAACTTAGCGCGTCATCTCCTCGGCGTGCTCTCGCTATTTCCTTCATGAGGCTTTGATCGAAACTACGGCGATTCCCGAGTCCTGTCAGGGGGTCGGCGAGAGACTCATTGATTGCATCTTGTTTGAGCCTGTCGAGCTCAATGATCGATTTGGAAAGATCGCGCTGCGTCTCCGCCAGTTCAAAATTCAATCCGGAAAGTTGTGCGTTGATATTGCTCAATTCTTCTACATCGACTTCCCCAAGCAATATCCATTGCTCGGCATCTCTATAAAAAGTTCCACTGATAGAAGCGGTGTGACCAGAGACACTGCCTACGGTGAATACGCCCACGATCGGATCGTGGGCTGATCGTTTGAGCTGTTCAAAGGTGGGTTGCAAAAGAAATCGTGCGACGTTAGTCGCACCTAGATTGCGCTGCGTCTCTGGAAGTAATTTAAGGAATCCTGCTGACGCATCCAACAAAACGCCATCTTCTCTGATCATCGCGAACGAGATCGAGTTAAAGGTACGCAGTGAGTCGATAATTAAATGGCAGTCCATATGACAGTCAAAATAGCTATTCTGATTCCTCCAATGCTTTCTTAGCATCGGGCGCAAACAGATCTGCACCGACCACCTGAGCTAATGGAGTATGTGCATTCACAGCCAGCCCTCCTAGCATGATCGCCGGTACTTTCTCAGCGAAAGTCATATGGAGACTCTTGATGGTTGATTTGGCTACTTGCAGATGCTCTGCGATCGACACAGACAGACAGATCAAATGGGGTTCGAATGCGCGCGTTCTTTCAATAAGGTCTTGTGAGGACACATCCTTGCCTAGAAACAGTACTTCCCAACCATTCAACTCGAAAGCATCTGCCACGATGCGAATCCCGACCGCATGGTTGTTACCTTTCACACAGGCACAGATGACTTTTTTACCATTCGGAACGCCCCGTTTGGCTCGGGTGAATTCCTGTGCCATTAAGGTTATGGCCGCCGAGGTAGCCAGATGCTCCTGTGCGACAGTGACTTTGTTCTGTTGCCAATCTCTTCCCACTTGATAGAGCGCCGGCTGCACCAGATGCAATTCGATCTCTAGCAAGCTATTCCCCTCAGCAGTGCGTTTATCAAAGATCTCTTTCGCACTTCCCAGGTCGCCCTTCAACAAGGCTTTCTCAAGATCGACATATTCAGGCCAAGCTTCGGGCATGTGCTCATCGATTCCTGACGCGACCCTCTGCTTTGAGATCACATCTGCCTTTGCTGACCTTAAGAGCGTAGCGATCGTAGCTCCTTGCTCATTTCCCATTTCCGCCTCAAAGCACTCAGCAAGCCAGTCGAGCATGGTGAGCACATGCTGCGCTGAGACACCTCGTGTAGTCAGCACCTCTGTGAGCCAGAATAGATAATCAACAAATGGCTTGATATAGCCGAATTCAAGCGCAGGTCGAAGAAAGTCCAAGGTGTAGCCTATGTCTTCACGTGTCGCTTCAACACCCCTTGCTCCAAACGTCGGAAGCAGGTCAGGATAGATTTCATAGAAGCGCTTGCACACTTGGTCAATCGCCACCTCACGAACCTTCAAGAACGCTTGAATGTCCGTCTCTGAGAATTGTGTCGAGCGGTGGCTCATTGGATGGTTCTATTCGCAGACTTTTTCTAAGAAGGTGACCTTCGACGTCCCAGAAACCAACTTGAGCCCTTTGGGCATCAGATTGTGCGATTCGCGATAAGCGTGGCTATGGTGCCAATCAGAATAGGATCTCTCATCCACCCACCATGTCATCAACCAGAATTCATCAGGGTTGTTCTGCGGCCTAAGCACTTCCATCTTTATGTAGCCGGGTGCGTTGTCCACAAGATGTGGACGAGACAAAAATGCATTGAGCACTTCATCTCCCATACCTGGCATTACAGTGAATTGACTCAGAGCGATGAACATTGGAACGAATCAAGTATCTTGGCTGTGAATAGATACTATCGAACTTTCAATCCAAATCCAACTTGTAGCGACCTGAATATTGATGTGGTTACTTCAAGCCCCTACTTGAACACGACCACAACGACGCGAGATATTGCGCATGCCTCTACTTCAAGATGCTCAAGCGCGCTTCAGTACCACCGCCGACACGTGGCAATAATTCAATCATCCACCCATTGGCTTCACAAAGTTGGCGCACGATAGCCAGTCCTAGGCCCGTACCCCCCGTCGTATGACTGCGCGAAGATTCCAGGCGATAGAAGGGGTGGAACACATTCTCCGATTCCGCTGCCGGGATGCCGGGCCCCCTATCTAGGATGCGCACCACCGTGGATGTCTCATTCGCATCCAATTCCATCTTGATGGGACTTCCTGCTCCATAACGATGGGCATTGCCGAGCAGGTTGCTCAGGACGCGACGTAGCGAGACTGGGCCGACCGAACGGAGGACATGCCCCGTTGCTTGCCATTCGATCTGCGCACCCTGCTCTCTCATATCTTCTGCCAACTCTTGCAACAGACCGGTGATGTCGATCTGCTCAGCCGTCTCCTTTTGCATGTCGCGACTCAGAGCGAGGAACTCACCAATGAGTTTATCCATGTATTCGATGTCATGCTGAAGGCGTGCGATCTGCTTTGGGTCGGTGTCTTGCGGCAACATCTCGATCGCCAGCCGCATCCTTGCCAGCGGCGTGCGCAAGTCGTGGGAGATACCCGCCAACATGACGGTGCGGTTGGTCATCAGCTCGCGCACTTGGAACGCCATCTGATTAAAGGTGCGCGCCAGACCTGATAACTCTTCGATATTCGTGTGCGGGAGTGACTCTGGTAGCTCGCCCGCACCGATGCGCTTTGCCGCCAACGACAGTTCGGAGAGCGGTTCGGAGATGCGTCGCGCCAGCACGAATGCGGTGAACAATGTCAGCACGACCATAGTAATCAATGCCCACAACAACATCTTCGGCGGATCGATATCCAACCGCTCCTTAGGGAAACCGATCCGGATCAACCTGCCTCCGGTAGGAATCTCTGCCCAGAACCAAGTGGTATCCACCTGCGTCACTTTGACGGAGATGGGCACCCCCGTCCGCGCGGAAAGGGCCGCATCCAACAGATTCAGATACGGAAAGAAATCTTCTCTTGGTGGGAGCGGTTCAACATCATTGAACAACATGAATCGATGCTTGCGTATCAATTCCAATTCGAGATCCTTACGTGTCTCGGGAGGCAGTTCCACCCAAGTCTGGGCAGACAACACCAGCAAGGCAGAAAGATCGTCGGCAGAACGTTTTGCCATGGGCAGCATGACGTAGTTCACTGTGGCGGCGATCAAGATGAACTGGAACAGGAACAGCGCGAGGGCGACCGTCGTGGCCGTACTGCGTAGCAATGAGCGGGAAGCTTTCTCGCTAGCCATGACTAACTCCCGGGCACGAACAGGTAACCTTCACCCCAAACGGTGCGGATATATTCAGGGGCACTGGCATCCTTCTCTATCTTGCGGCGCAGACGCGTCACGCGCACATCGATGCTGCGATCGAATGGAGAACGTTCATATCCCTTCAACATATCCATGATGTTGTCCCGACTCAAGACGCGATTCGGATGCTCGACGAAGATACGCAATAGATTGAACTCGCCCGCCGTCAACGGGATGTTCACGCCGCCCTGATGCAGGTCACGTGAATCCATATTGAGCAGGAATGTGCCAAAACGATGTCCTTCTGGATTGGTTGTCTCGCTAGGCTTGTTCGTCTTGTCATTACGTCTTAACAAAGCACGGATGCGCGCCAACAGTTCACGCGGATTGAAAGGCTTGGCCAGATAGTCGTCCGCCCCCACCTCCAAGCCGATGATGCGATCCACATCCTCCCCTCGCGCTGAAAGCATCAGGATAGGCAAGTCACCTTTAGCGCGCAATCTGCGTGCTAGCGACAATCCATCCTCTCCGGGTAACATCAGATCGAGAATGACGATATCTGCCGCTTGCTTCGCCAAGTGGGCATCCATGCCCACTCCATCTGCGACCGTAGCGACTTGATAACCTTGTGCAGCCAGATACTCCTGCAACAGCTCACGCAGTCCCGCATCGTCATCAACGACCAATATTCGTTTGTCATCCATAGGGTTAACTATACCCGATGGCGAATCTCAAAACATTCTCGGTAACACATCGTTACAAATTGATGCAGACCGGAAATTCCTTGGTAACGCCTCAAGCGCACTATGCAGTCGTCAGGTAAGCAACCTGATCTTGTTCAATCACTCAACACTTAGGAGATCATCATGAAAACGAAATCAATGCTTCTTAACACTTTATTGGCAATGGGCTTGGTCGCTGCAGGCGCTTCATTCGCAGCCGACGCCCCTGTCACCCCCGTACAAGATCCAGCGACAGTGCGCGAACAACATCGTGCTGAGACCGCCAACATGACACAAGAGCAACGCGCAGCCTATCGCGCCGAGAAGCAAGCAGAGATGACCGCAGAACAACGTGCGGCGATGCGCGCCTCCGGCGGGAATGCGAACAAAGGCAAGGGATCCAAAGCACGTGACGGCTCTGCCTCTGGCGCACAAGGTGGCGGAGCAGGACAAGGCAAGGGACGCTGAGTTCGCTAGCGGCAGCCCGCACTGGCACTTACGACATTGCGGGCTTTTAATATCAGCGAGGATCACATGTGCGATTCAAAATCCCTTCTCATCACCCTGTCGCTACTCGTGACACTGGGTGTCTCGACTGCCAGCGCGGAGGTGCAGGATGCCTCCGCGCTGACGCCCAGCCACACGATGACACCACAAGAGTACGAGACGTATCGCGCACAACTACATCGTCAGATCGAGCAAGCGAATCTATCTCCACAGAACAACGCAGAGAAGCCCAAGGATGGGAAGTCATCTGCTCTCCCTACCGATGACAAGGCGCGCAGTGGTTATGGACAAGGGTATCGCGCTCGTGCAGAACGCAATGCATCCCGCATGGATAGTAGAGGTGTAGCACATAGAGGTGGCGGCCGTGGCCGCTGATTTAAAAAGGAGAATGGTATGAAACGTAAAGATATCCAGATGATGGTCGCAACGATGTTCGCTGCTTCTCTTGTCTCGGCCGTAGCACACGCAGATGATGAGTCGTATCTCACATTGAGTACTGGCTTTGATTACAGCACGGGCAAATACGGCACCGCCTCCACCACCAACACGACATCCATCCCTGTCAACGCCATCTATGGGACCGGTGATTGGTCATTGCGATTGACCGTACCTTATCTCATCGTGACTGGTGAGGGTGATGTCACCGTCAGCGGTAGAACTGGCGGTCGACGCGCTACGACCACCACCACAACTACGACAAAGACCCGCACCACCCAAACAGGCTTAGGCGATATCGTCACCATGGCGAGCTACGATCTTTATACGAATGATGATGCGGATACCGGCTTGGGCCTGACCGGCCGCATCAAATTCGGCACCGCGAACAAATCTTTCGGGACGGGCTTGAATGACTATTCGCTACAGTTGTATTCATACACTCAGATCGGCGATCTGTCCCCCAGCCTCTCCATCGGCTACGAAGTGGTCGGCAGCTCGACCACGACACCGATGAACGACGTACTCTTTGGCGCGATCGGCACCAGCTACAGCCTGAACGACGCGACCAGTATCGGCGTGGATTATCGCTACGCACAACAAGCCTCAGTAACAGGTAGCGAACAAAAGGATGCCTCGATCTATGCGAGTCATCGCCTGAGCGACGACGTCTATTTACGCGGTTATGTGATGCAAGGATTCACCGACAGCAGCGCTGATAACGGCGTTGGAATTTCAGTGTCTTTGACGTACTAATAAATTGACGAGGAGTTGGGATAACCGCTTGATGAAGCGATGGTGATGGATTCACTCAGAAAAACTATCTAGGATCGAAGGCAGGGGAGAGCCGCTGAAGAACAGGCTTCATTAAGAGATCTTCCTTTATGACGTGATCTATAAGCCATGTTCTCAAGAATTGAGAAAAGTCCTCTGTCGCTTCTGATGACCAATCCGATCCCGCCACATCAAATTTCGCTCTCATCTGATCTAGTCGTGTCATCAACGATTTATGAGAAAGATTCAAGTTCGGCACCTGAGTATATCCAGCAGCTTGTGCGATCTTTTCTTCTCTTTCAAAATGGAGCAACGAGTATCGCGTCAGCTCTTCTAGCTCTTCGGTCAACTCATTTCGATTCTTTTCCAACATACTCTTTTCGATTCTATTAAGGATGTCGAAAAGATGTTTGTGATCCGAATCGATCACGTTATTCCCGACACTTAATTGTTCACGCCAGCTTATAGCCATATATATACCTATTTAATTATCTGCGGAGAGCGAACTATCTCAATATTGAGGAGCGGATCGAGAACTACACTGTCACAAATTTGTGACAGTCATACATATCATTCCCATTTAAACACAAATGCTCCGATCGCCAAGAACACCGCACTGGTCAGCGAGAGCACCCAGACATCCGGCATCACCTGCGCTAGGGTCGCACCTTCGTTCATGATGCTGCGGGTGGCGGAGATCATGTGGGTGAGGGGGAATATCTCGGCGATGTTCTGCACCCAAGGTTGTGCGCCTTCCAAAGAGAACCACGCACCCGAGAGCAGCATCATCGGCCATGTCACGATGTTCAACATGCCGCCCGCCAGTTCTTCACTCGCGGTATGTGCTGCAACTAGAAGACCGATGGAGATGAGGCTCATCGCGCCTAATGTGGTGACGAGCAGCAGGGTGCCATACGAACCCTGCATGTTGAAGTCGATGAAGAAGTCGCAGCCCACGTACACGATGGCGGTTATGATGACGACCAGCAATAGGCGCGAGATGAGTTGCGCGAAAAGGAATTGGAAGGCGCCCAACGGCGTGGCTTTGAGTCGTTTCAAGAACCCGTTCTTGCGATAACGCACGATGACGAAGCCCACGCCGAACAGGCAGGCGAACATCATGTTCATGCCGAGGATGCCGGGTAGGAACCAATCCACATAACGAATCTCCGCACCTTCTACCGCTTGCCGCTCGAACTTGTCCGCCCCCGCACCCCAGATGATGCGCTCTAGCAGATAGCCGTTGGGCGAGCTGGTGTTGACCCAATACTTGGGCGCAGAACTCACATCGATGAGCATGTCCATCTGGTGATGTTTCACCTTGTTGATGGCGGTATCGAGGTCGTCGTAAGGGATGAATTGCAGGTGCTGCGTGGTCGGCAATTTTGGCGCAGCTTGCGTCAATCGTTCGTTACTTCCCACGACACCGATCTTGTAGATGTCTTTGTTGCCACCGGAGAAGGTGAACGCAAGACCAAACACCAACATGAACGGCATGGCGAGGTTCCACACCAATGCGGAACGGTCGCGCAGGAATTCCATGTTGCGAGCGTGTAGGACGGCGAGGAACTTCTTCATAGCTTGTGCTCCTTGCCTGTGACGTTGATGAACAAGTCTTCCAGCGTCCACGCGCGAATGCGCAACCTGTCCAGATTGATGCCGTTATCCATGAGCTGTTGCAGGGTGTCATGCAAACGATTGGTCTTGATCTCGAACAACTCACCCGCTGGCACGGCGCCGATATCCATCTGCATCAATTTCCCGCCCGCATCGTCACCCGGTATCTGCAACACCACATCACCGAAATGTTCGGTCAACAGTTGCTGCGGGGTACCCTGCGACACGATACGTCCTTTGTCCATGATGGCGATCTCGTCGCACAGCGCATACGCCTCTTCCATGTAGTGCGTGGTGAGTACGATGGTCTTGTTGCGCGATTTCACCAGCTTCACCAAGTCCCAGAAGTTACGACGCGCTTGTGGATCGAGACCGGTCGTTGGCTCATCTAGGAAGATGAGATCTGGATCGTTGATGAGCGCAAGACCAAGCAACAAGCGCTGGCGCTGACCACCCGAGAGTTTGCGCGTGTCTCTATCCAAGATGTCGGTGAGTGAACAAAGCTCGATGACTTCGGCTATTGGGAGTGTCTCCGCATAGAGGCGTTCGAAGAACTTCAGCGTCTCGCGCACCGTCAGAAAATCCTGCAGCGCGGTGTGTTGGAACTGGATGCCCACTTCCTCACGATAACGCGCCCCTAGCGGCTCGCCCTTGTAAAGCACGACACCACTGGTGGGTTGATGGATGCCTTCCAGCATCTCGATGGTGGTGGTCTTGCCCGCACCGTTTGGGCCGAGCAACCCGAAGCAAATACCTTGTGGGATGGCGAGGTTGATGCCATCCACAGCACGCACGCCGGGATATTGTTTGACTAGGTCGGTGGCGGTGATGATGGCATGCATGGGTCGTTACCTATTTGATGCGTTGTTGGCGTAGCCGATCAATTCGTTTTGGCTGCCCATCTTGCTTCGAGCAATCTGTCCTCGCGCTCTTCCGGCACGCGCTGCATGAAGGGGCAATCGCGCCTATGGATGGTGATACCCCGGTCGCGGGTGACGTAACCGATGATGTCGTCTCCCTTGGCGGGGCTGCAACACTTCGCGGTGCGGCTCACCAGATTTCCCACGCCTTCGATCACCACGTTGCCGTCCGATGTCGAGATGGTCTGCGTGCTCGCGCGCGGCGCATTCACGGGCGCTTCTTGCCCGATAGCTAAGCCGACGCGACGCGGGGTGATTTCGCCACGACCAAGTGCTGCAAGCAGATCATCCAATTTGTTGTATTTCAGTTTCTGCGCGAGCTTCTCTTGATTGATGTCGGTCACACCGACTCGCACCAACTCGCGATCGAGCAGTGTCCTACCCTGCGCGATGCTGTCATCCACGTTCTGTTCAGAGAACCAGTGACGCACCTTGGCGCGCGACCGGGCGCTTTGCAGAAAACCTAGTTTGGACGATAGCCAGTCACGACTCGGGCCGCCTTGTTTGGCGGTCAATATCTCCACGCGCTGACCTGTCTGCAACTTGGTGTTGAGCGGAGCTATGCTGCCATCCAACTTCGCGCCACGCGTGCGGTGCCCCAAGTCGGTGTGCACCACGTAGGCGAAGTCCACCGGCGTCGCTCCTTTGGGCAGGTCGATGACCTTGCCTTGTGGCGTGAACACATACACGCGGTCTTGTAGCAATTCGTTCTTAAACTGCTCTTTCATCTCACCGCTATCCGCCAACTCCGCCTTCCACGCCAAGATCTGGCGCAGCCACGCGATCTTCTCGTCGAAGCCGGATTCGCTCTGCTTGTTCTCTTTGTAGCGCCAATGCGCAGCCACGCCCAACTCGGAATCGTGATGCATCTGCTGCGTGCGTATCTGCACCTCGACCGCAAGGTCGCGCGGCCCCAGCACGGCCGTATGCAGCGATTGATAGCCGTTCGGTTTGGGGTTGGCGATGTAGTCGTCGAACTCGCTATGGATGGCAGGCCATAGTTCATGTACGACCGAAAGCGCGGCGTAGCAATTCTCGATGTCTTTGACCTGGATGCGCACTGCACGAATATCGTACAGCTCGCTGAATTCCATCTGCTTGCGCTTCATCTTGTTGATGATGCTGTGGATGTGTTTCGGCCGTCCATTCACCTCGGCATTGATGCCTTGTGCGGCCAGTGCGCTTTGCAATTGCGCCACGAAATCGGCGATGTATCTCTCACGATCGACACGACGTTCATCCAACAGCTTGGCGACCTTCTTGTACAGCGTCGGCTCAAGGTAACGCAGCGAGAGGTCTTCCAATTCCCACTTGAGTTGCCACACGCCGAGACGGTTCGCCAATGGCCCGAAGATGCTGCGTGTCTCTTGCGCGATATGCTGCTGCGTGTCGGGGCTGGCAGAAGAAAGATTGCGCAGCGTCTGTGTACGCTCGGCGAGTTTGATGAGTACGACGCGGATGTCTTCCACCATCGCCAGCAACATCTTGCGCAGCCCTTCCACCTGCTGTGCGGCTTCTTGTTTGTCTGCGATGGCTGCACTACGCACTTCGCTGAAGTGGCGCAGACGCTCCATGTCCGAGATACCGCCGACCATGCGGGTGACGTTAGCGCCAAAGCGCGCCGTCAACACCTCACGCCAATCTTGCAGATGATTCGGCACAGCATGCAAGGTAGTCGCCGCGATGGTCTCGTGATCCATGTGCAGACCGATGAGGATGGAAGCGGAGCCGAGCGCGTGTTGCAACAACGATGCGCCTGTCACATCCACTTCGTCGTGATACAGAGGCGCTGCGAACTCGCAGGCTTTGCGGATGATTTCGACTTCGGTAGGCGCGTAGACGTCGTTCAGCGCCAGTAGCCAGCGCTCGATATCGGCGCTGTCTTGACTGAGCAAGGGCGGGAACGGATGCTGGACGGAAGCCACAGGTCGTAAGGCTGACTTAGGCTTTGCTCTGGTTGCTGACTTCGATCAGCTGCGCCAACTTGGCTTTGGCCGCACCGCTGGCAAGTATCTCGCCCGCTTTCTTGATGCCGTTCGCCAAAGAATCGGCCAAACCTGCCACATAGATGGCCGCGCCTGCATTGAGTTGCACGATGTCGCGTGCAACGCCGAGCTGGTTGTCCAGCACGCCGAGCAACATGGCCTTGGCTTCTTCCTTGTTGGCGACTTTGATGGAATCGAGCGAGGCCGACTTGAATCCGAACTGCTCTGGCGTGACGGTGTATTCGATCACCTGTCCGTCTTTCAACTCGGCGACGTTGGTCGCGCCGCTGATGGTGATCTCATCCAGCCCATCACTGCCGTTCACCACCAACACATGGCGGCTACCGAGGCGTTGCAACACACGCGCTTGGATACCCACCAAGTCAGGATGGAACACGCCCATCACTTGGTTATCTGCACCCGCCGGATTGGTGAGCGGCCCCAACACGTTGAACATCGTGCGCACACCCAATTCACGCCGCACTGGCGCAGCATGTTTCATCGCCCCGTGGAAGTTGGGCGCAAACATGAAGCCGATACCGATCTGGTCGATGCTGTGACCGACTTGTTCTGGTGTGAGGGTCAGGTTCACGCCCAGCGCTTCCAACACATCGGCAGAACCGCAGGTGGAAGACACCGAACGACCACCATGCTTGGCGACACGCGCACCCGCTGCCGACGCGACGAAAGCACTCGCAGTGGAGATGTTGAAGGTATGCGAGGTGTCACCTCCGGTACCGCAGGTATCCACCAGATGCTCACGATTGGTGACAGGCACTTTGCTAGCGAACTCGCGCATCACGAAAGCGGCGGCAGAGATCTCGCCGATGGTCTCTTTCTTCACACGCAAACCGACCAAGATGGCGGCGATCATGGTGGGAGGCACTTCACCGCCCATGATCTGGCGCATCAACGAAAGCATCTCGTCGTAGAAGATCTCGCGCTGATCGATGAGGCGGACGAGAGCTTGTTGTGGTGTGATCATAATTATTTCGCCCCTTCCAGAAAGTTCTTCAGCATGTCGTGTCCGTGCTCGGTGAGGATGGACTCGGGATGGAACTGCACACCGTGCACCGCCAACGTCTTGTGACGCACGCCCATGATCTCGCCGTCGTCCGTCCACGCAGTCACTTCCAGACAATCGGGGATGCTCTCACGCTCGATCACCAGAGAGTGATAGCGCGTGGCGGTGAACGGGTTAGGCAATCCGGTGAATACACTGTTGCTGTTGTGATGGATGAGCGAGGTCTTGCCGTGCATCAAGGTCTTGGCGTGGATGATCTTGCCGCCGAAGGCTTGACCGATACTTTGATGACCGAGGCACACGCCCAACAAAGGGATCTTGCCCGCGAAGTGTTTGATGGCAGCGACCGAGATGCCCGCTTCGTTCGGCGTACATGGACCGGGCGACACCACGAGGTGCTGCGGATTCATTTTTTCAATATCCTCCACCGTGATCTCGTCGTTGCGGTGCACGACCACATCGGCACCCAGCTCGGCGAAATATTGCACGAGGTTGTAGGTGAAGGAATCGTAATTGTCGATCATTAAAAGCATGCTGGATCCTGTTCTTTCGAGTGCCCTTAGGCGCTTTTCTATGCGGTGCCGGATTATCCCATGCATAAGGGTGCGTGCGCATCAGCGGATGTCGCCTCTTGAAGCACATACATCGAATTGGTAGGAAAATCTCCTTTTGCTCACTAAATAAATCCTGATTTCTGTCGATACCCTAATCAGCCAGTGAATAAGGCATGGTGGCCTCTGCCACCCAAATATGGGAGTGAACATGAAAAATCTGGGCAATATGAAGTTATGGCAAAGGTTCGTCGCGCTGATCGTATGTGTCGTTTTGGGCTTTGTCGTGTACGGCCTGTGGTCATTCAAGACACTGGATGAGCTCAAAGTCAACGGACCGATCTATCACAACATCATCCAAGGTAAAGACCTGGTGGCCGACGTCCTCCCCCCGCCGGAATACATCATCGAATCATATCTCGTCAGCCTGCAGCTTGCGTCGAGCAGCGGGAATGAAAGTGCCGCACTGATCGATCGCTTGAAAGTGTTAAAGGCGGATTACGACACTCGGCATACCTATTGGGAAAAGGCGGGGCTCTCCAATGAACTCTCTGATGCGCTGCTGAACCAAGCGCATGCTCCCGCAGTGGCTTTTTACGGCGTTGCGTTCGATGAGTTCATGCCCGCATTGCAACGTGGGGACAGTGAAGCGAAGAGCAAGGCGATCGCCCAGATGCGTATTCACTATGAGACACATCGAACGGCTATCGATAAAGTCGTGCAACTGGCGAACCAACGAGTCAGTGATGACGAGGCGACCGCCAAGCGACACATTGCGAGCGGTGTCACTCTGATGCTCGTCGTGCTGGCCTTTGCGATTGGTTTGACCGTCATTTTGACAGTTGCGATCTCGCGCTCTGTCACACGACCACTGTTGCTCATGCAGTCTCGAATGATCGAGATCAAGAATAGTCACGACTTCACACATCGGATCGGCCTTGGTAGTTCTGATGAGGTCGGCGAGACGGCAGCTGCATTCGATGAATTGATCAGCAGCCTGCATGAGACATTGAGTCGATTGCAGAAGAATGCATCCGAGGTGTCGGTCTCTGCACAATCTTTGGCCGTTTCTTCCCAACAAGTGGCACTGAGTTCCGGCGAACAGAGTTCTGCTGCATCTGCCATGGCTGCGACTGTAGAACAACTTACGACCAGTATCGCCCATGTCGCAGATCGCGCCAAAGAAGCTCGGGATATCTCGGTCGACTCTGGCGGTCGTTCAAGTCAAGGAGGTAAGATCATCTCCGACGCTGCCACTGCGATGATCGATCTAGCCCAAGCCGTCAAACAAGCATCGACCTCTATCGGCGCGCTCGGCGACAAGTCCGGCCAGATATCCTCCGTCATCAAAGTCATCCGAGAAGTCGCCGAACAAACCAATCTGCTGGCACTGAATGCCGCGATCGAAGCGGCACGTGCGGGAGAACAAGGACGCGGTTTCGCGGTGGTAGCGGATGAAGTGAGAAAACTTGCAGAACGCACCTCGAATGCGACCGAGGAGATCTCGCGTGTCATCGAGTCCATGCAGTCTGGTACCAATGCGGCGATCTCAGTGATGAACAGTGCTGTTACACGGGCCGATGACGCAGCAGTCTTGGCTCATGAGGCAGGTGATGCGATCAATAAGATCAAGGGTGGCGTCTCTTCCGTCGAAGGGGCTGTGGCTGACATCTCTTCTTCTTTGGAAGAACAGAGTCGCGCCAGCAACAACATCGCTTCACATGTCGAAAAGGTCGCTCAGATGGTGGAAGAGAACAATGCTGCAGCGGCACAAACGGCCGACTCGGCGGTCCGACTTGAGCAGTTATCGACTGATATGCGCTCAGTCGTGAGCAGCTTCAGGCTGTGACCGAGCAGTATGGCGTTCACCGCCTAACATTCGCTCGTGCCCAGTAGAACACAGCAACGACAGCGATGGCCAACGGCACGAATCCCCAGTTCTGATCCAGCGGTGGTCGCATCAGCGGGGTGAAGGAGAATACCGCATCGTACAAGGTGTGCAACACGATGACCGCCAAGATACTTCCCGTGCGCACGTAGACCAGACCCAACACCAGACCCACGAAGAATATCTGTCCGAAGGTCCACACCGAAGGCTCCCACGTGCCGATGTGCCACGCGGTGAAGATGACGCTGGCGTAGAACACCGCACGCATCTGTCCGTATCTGCTCTCCAACAGGTTCTGCACGATGCCACGGAACAGGAACTCTTCCTTGATCGCCACGGGGATGCTGGTGAACGCGAACAACAGCGCGAGTGATGTACTCAATGCGTAATTGCCGACCAACACCGGAATGGCGAAGAGTGCCAACATCCCAACCACCAAGGGTGCCACCCGCACAGTGTCGAAAGATGCCTTCTTTGACAGGATGAGTGGTTTCATCAGCTGCCAATAGACCAGCGCAGTGGCGATGCGCAATGCTGTACGGATCAGTTCAGCCTGAAACGATTCTGCCGAGTAATAGTGGATGGCGAGTCGACTGCCCACCATGTACAGAAGCTCGACCGCCACGACCACCAGCAATCGTTGCTTGAGGCTCATGTTCTGGGCATTCATGTGTGAGCTCGCAGACTATCGATGGATCTGCGCGTCTAGACCGTCCATCACCATCTCGGCGGCACGCAATACGGCGCGCGCCTTGTTCTGCGTCTCCATCCATTCACTATCCGCCACCGAGTCGGCGACGATGCCCGCACCTGCTTGCACGTACAGTGTCTTGTCTTTCACCACGGCGGTGCGCAGTGCGATGGCGACATCCATGTCGCCGTTGAAGCCGAGGTAACCGACCGCACCTGCATAGATGCCACGCTTGGAAGGTTCGAGTTCGTCGATGATCTCCATCGCGCGCACCTTCGCCGCACCGGAGACCGTGCCTGCGGGGAAGGTCGCCTTGAGCACGTCCATCGCATCAAGGCCTTTTTTCAAAGTTGCTTCGACATTGGAGACGATGTGCATCACGTGCGAGTAACGCTCGATGACCATCTTGTCGGTGAGTTGCACCGTACCGCGCTCTGCCACACGACCAATGTCGTTGCGACCGAGGTCGATGAGCATCAGGTGTTCGGCCAGCTCTTTCGGGTCAGCCAACAACTCGGAAGCCAGCTCAGCATCCTGCTGCGCTGTCTTGCCGCGTGGACGCGTGCCCGCGATAGGGCGCACGGTGACGGTATCGCCTTCCAAGCGTGCCAATATCTCTGGTGATGAACCGACCACGTGGTGGTCGCCCATGTCGTAATAGAACATGTAGGGCGACGGGTTGATGCTACGCAAAGCACGGTACAGCGACAGCGGCGATGCGGGGAACGGTTGCGACATGCGTTGCGACAACACGACCTGCATGATGTCGCCGTCGAAGATGTAGTGCTTGGATCTCTCCACCGCCGCTTTGAACGCAGCTTCGCCGAACTCGGACTTCGCTTCGACTGCATTCGAGGGCGGTGCGTAAGGGATCTCGACCGGCAGACGCATCATACCAATGAGTTCTCTCAGACGTTCACGCGCGATGGCATAGGCATCGTCTTGTGCTGGGTCGGCATACACGATGAAGGTGAGCTTGCCGGAAAGGTTGTCCACCACCGCCAGTTGCTCGGAGAGCATGAGCAAGATGTCCGGCGTGCCGATGACATCCTTCTTCACCGTCTTGGCCAGACGCGGCTCGATGTAGCGCACGGTGTCGTAACCGAAATAGCCGGCCAGACCGCCCGTAAAACGGGGCAAACCAGACAGTGGCGCGACCTTGAACTGCGCTTGATATTCGCTGATGTAATCCAGCGGATTCTCAACTTCTTGAGTGGTCTCGCCCCTCGGCGAGGTCAGTGTGACCTGTTTACCGCGCACGGTGATGCGCGTCTCAGCAGGCAAACCGATAAATGAGTAACGCCCGAAACGTTCGCCACCCTGCACCGATTCCAGCAGATAACTGAAAGGCTTGTTAGCCAGTTTGAGGTAGAGCGAGAGGGGTGTATCGAGGTCGGCAAAAGACTCCGCGACCAAAGGGATGCGGTTATAACCTTGCTTGGCAAGCGCGAGAAACTCTTGTTCTGAAATAGGTGACAACATGAACGACTCCTAAAAGATTGACTGATGATGAACGAACTCGGTGTTGCTGTTCACCATCGCCAATCAGTTGTTTTAAGGAATCGGTATGTCATTTTATGCTCGTTTGATGAGTGGCAATACGCCGGTCAGATCGGGTATGACCGCATCCACCTTCAGCGTCTCGACAGGCTCGCCGTGGTTGTAACCATATGGCACGCAGATGATGGGGCAACCTGCGGCACGTGCGGCTTGCGCATCGCTGAGTGAATCACCGACCAACAGCAGTTGCTCGATAGGACAGCCGAAGAACTTAGCCGCGTGCAACAAAGGCATGGGGTGTGGTTTCTTCTCGGGCAAGGTGTCGCCCGCCAACACGATGTCGAAGTACTTCGCCATGCCGATGCCTTTGAGCAAGGGATTGGTGTAACGCTCGACCTTGTTGGTGATGCAACCCAAGCGATATCCCGCCGCCTTCATCGCATCCAAACCAGCGATCACGTTTGGAAACGGTTTGCTTTGTAACAACAGCTCGGTGTAATGCTTCTCGAAGATGGGCAATGCCTTGTCGAATAACGCCGTATCCGGCTCGGCATGCATGTCGCCCGTGAGTGCACGCTTCACCAACCAGTGGATGCCGTTGCCGATGTAGCTCATCAGCAAGTCTTGCGACACGGCAGGACGGCCCATGTCGCGCAACATGCGGTTCGCCGATTCCGCCAACTCTGGCGCGGTATGCAGTAGCGTACCGTCCAGATCGATGACGATGGCGGCGACAGGGAGTGGGAAGTCCTTGAAGCTCATTAGTTACTTACCGACCTTTGCCAACTCCGCGCGCATCTCAGCGATGATGGTGTTGTAGTGGTTCTTGTCAGCGGCGTTCTTCTTGCCGAACACTGCGGAGCCAGCAACGAAGGTATCTACACCTGCTTCAGCCACTTCTTTGATGTTCGCTGGGCCAACGCCGCCGTCGATCTCCAGACGGCACTTGTAGCCGCCCGCATCGATCATCTTGCGCACGGCGCGTGCTTTGTCCAAGACGTAAGGGATGAATTTCTGACCGCCGAAGCCGGGGTTCACCGACATCAACAGCACCATGTCCAACTTAGGCAATGTGTATTCCAAGATATCCAAAGGTGTCGCTGGGTTGAACACCAGACCTGCCTTGCAACCGCTCTCTTTGATGAGACCGATGGTGCGGTCGATGTGCTCGGAAGCTTCTGGGTGGAAAGTGATGTAGGTCGCGCCTGCTTTTGCGAAGTCAGGGATGATGCGATCAACTGGCTTCACCATCAAGTGAACATCGATGTCTGCCGTCACGCCATGCTTGCGCAATGCTTCGCAAACCAGAGGGCCGATGGTCAGGTTAGGCACGTAGTGGTTGTCCATCACGTCGAAGTGCACGATGTCTGCGCCAGAAGCGAGAACGTTGTCGACTTCTTCGCCCAAGCGTGCAAAGTTAGCAGAGAGAATCGAAGGGGCGATCTGGTAGTCCATGATTTGATCCTTAGAGTTTGAAATTTGGAAGCGCGCATTTTACCCGAAACTCGCACCGCGCTTGTCATCGTGAGCAAAATACGGTGAAATGCGGCGATGGAAGATATCAACCAATACAAGGTGCACGTTGCCGTTCAGGTGCGTTACCTCGCCGACCAGTCCGATGAGGCCGATAACCGCCACGTCTTCTCATACACCATCACCATCACCAACCAAGGCGAGCACCCTGTGCAACTGTTGCATCGTCATTGGATCATCACTGATTCCAACAACCACGTACAGGAAGTGAAGGGGAAAGGCGTGGTGGGCGAACAGCCCATCATCAAGCCGGGAGACCACTTCGAATATTCTAGCGGTACGGTATTGGCGACACAGGTCGGCACCATGTCCGGCAGCTATCAGATGCAGGTATTGGACGGTGGCATCTTCAACGTGCCGATACAACAGTTCGTATTGAGCGTCCCACGCGTATTACATTGATGAAGCGCGCTCACTTAGGCAAAACAACTTGGTTGATGTTGTGTGCGGCGATCGGCCTCTCCGCCTGCCAGACGAAACAAGCACCGGTCTGTCCTCCTACCCCACCCGTCATCACCGAACCTGTAAAACCGGTCGGCAAGACCTCGCCCGACTATCTGTTAAGCGATTGGTCAGCACTGCCCGATTGGCTATCGCAAGAGCTGCCCGCCTCATGGCCGGCCATGCAACAAAGCTGCCGCGCGCTGAAATTGAAACCCGTGTGGCTACCCATCTGTGCCGCCGCCGACAAGATAGACAAAGACGACCTGCTGGCACAGCGCACCTTCTACGAGACATGGTTCACGCCCTACCAAGTGCTCAACCCGGATGGCACCGACACCGGTCTCATCACCGGCTATTACGAACCCCTGCTCAAAGGTAGTCGTACCCGCAGCGACAAATTCCCCCATGCCATCTATGCGCCGCCCGATGACATGCTGGAAGTGGACATGAGCGAATTGTTCCCGCAGTTCAGAGGCAAGATCGTGCGTGCGCGTCTACAAGGGAAACGTGTCGTGCCCTATTTCAATCGCGCCGAAGTGGATGCGGGGAACGCCACCGCACTGCGCGGCAAAGAATTGTTCTACGTGGGCAATGCGGTGGAATTGTTCTTCTTGCAGATACAAGGTTCGGGACGTATCGAACTGGAAGACGGCACCCGCGCCAAGATCGGTTATGCGGATCAGAACGGTCACCCCTACGCTTCCATCGGGCGCAAGCTCATCGACATGGGCGAACTGAAACCGGAAGAAGCCTCGATGCAAGGTATCAAGGAATGGGCGGAGAAGAACCCTGAGCGCCTACCTGTCCTGCTCGGGCACAACCCCAGCTACGTGTTCTTCCGCGAGCTACCCGACAACCTCTCCGGCCCACTCGGCGCATTGGGCGTGCCGCTCACCAACGAATACAGCATCGCCGTTGACCGTAGCAGCATCCCGCTCGGGGTACCCGTCTTCCTCGCCGCCACGCAACCGAACAGCAGCGAACCTCTCAACCGTCTCGTATTCGCACAAGACACGGGCGGCGCCATCAAGGGCGCAGTGCGAGCAGATTTCTTTTGGGGATTCGGCGACATCGCCGGCAGCAAAGCGGGCCGCATGAGACAGAGCGGCCGCTTGTGGGTTTTGTTTCCTAAGGGTGCAGAGCCGACCTTGAATTGATCAACACCGTTCGCCCTGAGCTTGTCGAAGGGTGAACTGTGAACCAAGCCTGATGGTTCGACAAGCTCACCACGAACGGCTTACTTCAAGCCAAGCAACTCGACATCGAACACCAGCGTCGCATTCGGCGGGATGACACCGCCCGCACCGCGTTTGCCGTAGCCCATCGCGGGCGGAATGATGAGAGTGCGATTACCTCCCACTTTCATGCCTTGCACGCCCTCATCCCAGCCTTTGATGACCTCACCCGCGCCGAGCGAGAACTCGAACGGCGTGCCGCGATCGCGTGAACTGTCGAACTTCTTGCCCTTGTTCTCCACGCCTTTCGCGTCATACAGCCAGCCGGTGTAATGCACGCTCACCTGTTGCCCCGTTTTGGCCTCGGCTCCTTCGCCCTTGGTCATGTCTTTCTTGATGAGTTCAGTCACGTTGCTCGTCTCCATAGGGGTGAGATCCTGCTGTGAGCAGGCGGTAGTGATGAATGAGGCAGACAACAACAGCGCCAGTGATAGTTTTGAGAGGAGATTCATCGCTGTCATTTACTCCACAGCCAACAGCTCAACCTCGAATACCAAGGTCGCGTTAGGCGGAATGACACCGCCTGCACCGCGACGGCCGTAGCCCATCTCAGGCGGGATGACCAAGGTGCGTTGACCGCCTACCTTCATACCTTGCACGCCCATGTCCCAACCTTGGATGACCTGGCCCATGCCTAACGGGAAGTCGAATGGCTCATCGCGGTCGCGCGAGCTATCGAACTTCGTACCCTTGTTGTCTGCTGCGTTCTTGTCGAACAACCAGCCGGTGTAATGCACCGTCACGTGTTGGCCTTCTTGCGCTTCCTCGCCATCACCCACCTTGGTATCCACCATGTCGGTCTTGATGACCTTGAGCAACTTCACATCGAACACCAACTTCGCGTTCGGCGGGATCACGCCGCCCGCACCGCGTGCGCCATAACCCATCTCGGATGGGATGACCAAGGTGCGCTCGCCGCCCTCCTGCATCCCCGCCACGCCTTCGTCCCAACCTTGGATGACACGACCGCCACCCAATGGGAAATCGAACGGCTCATTACGGTCAAGCGAGCTGTCGAACTTCGTGCCCTTGTTGTCCGGTGCGGACTCGTCGAAGAGCCAGCCGGTGTAATGCACGATGACGGTTTGTCCTGCTTGCGCTGTTGCGCCATCGCCTAGTTTGGTGTCGGTTTTGATGAGGGTGGTCATATATTTCTCTCTTAAGTGATAACTAAAATTTAGTAGGTCGATAAAATTGTCTGAAGGTAGCGTGTCTCGCCGCACCGTCAAGCCCCGGGAATAAAGAAAGATGACTTACTCCCATGTAAGCCAACTCATCAATCACCTCTGACGCTAATGAAGCAGGCATCTCAACTGCACTAATCAACGGCAAATCCCCTTGATGAGGAAGTGACATCAAGTACGCCTCTATCTCTACCACGTTTGAATGAAGGAATTGCCCCTGCTGAAACACTAAACGCTGATTCCCTTTTGATTTAGGTCTAAAAGACCAAACTCTTGGAAATACGTCTGCTATTTGAAGATTGGTCGGCCGTTGTGATTCTACAAACTGCCCATTCAAATAATAGATTTTCACTAAATCTGCATCTTTCCCGTCTTGATTTTGCAACCTTTCAAAAAAAGCAAAATATGCTGCAATGTAAGGCGACTCAGTCCAATCCAGCAAAGGAGTAGGAAAGCCATGATGTTGTGCATATCCCCAAAGAGCACCATTATCGTCAGGATCAAAGGAAAATTTCAGACCACCTATTGTCTCGGCTAAATCTCGAAAAACCGGAAAGTCAAAATCTCTATACCTTTCCAAATCTGCTCGACCTGTCCTGTGAAAACTGGTTTTTAATCCATATCGAGCTCTTGATACTCCGCGAAAAATTGCTTGAGCATCTTTTTCTCGTATTGTCTCTACCCAAGCCTTGAAGTCTTTCCATGTGTCCAAACGCACTGTCTCGGCATACACATCTGAAACAACTGGCTGAAGCAACAATTCCTGTTGTCCATCAGCTTCGTCATATACAAGTTTGTGGGGCGTTTCTTTCGTGTCGATCCGAAGATTAATCAAAGGAGGTTCTTCATTGGAGGAATCTGCCTTTTTGCCATATGCTGCCTCGAGTTTTATCGACCTTTTTGCTGTGCCAGAAATGCTGCCTTCATCTTGATTTAGCTTGCAGTCAAATATCAAAAACGCTTGCGGATCATTGTAAAGAACCAGATATGCCAATCCCAGCCCTTGACGGTCACTGTCCGCATTAATTGTCAGATGACCCCGATGGCCATTTATTTCTAGAGAGGCTAAATATTGTCCAGTAAATGGTGTGCTCATTTTGCCTCTCCGTGATTTCGTATTATCAGTAACTCAACACCGGAGCCAGCCACCGCTCCGCCTGTTCCAGCGTCCAACCTTTGCGCTTCGCATAATCCGCGACCTGCTCCTTATCCACCTTGCCGGTGGCGAAGTATTGCGCTTGCGGGTGCGAGAAGTAGAAGCCGCTGACGGCTGCGGTGGGCAACATGGCGAAGCTGTCGGTGAGGGTGATGCCTGCGTTCTGTGGCGCTTGTAGCAGATCGAACAAGGGCGCTTTCTCGCTATGCTCGGGGCAAGCGGGGTAGCCAGGTGCTGGGCGGATGCCGCGATATTTCTCGGCGATGATGTCGTCGTTGCTCAATGCCTCATCTGCGGCGTAGCCCCAGAACTCGCGACGCACGCGCAGGTGTAGATGTTCGGCGAAGGCTTCGGCCAATCTATCCGCCAAGGCTTTCAGCATGATGGCGCTGTAGTCGTCGTTCTGTTTCTCGAACTCCGCCACGCGCGCATCGATGCCGATGCCTGTGGTGACGGCGAAGCCGCCGATGTAGTCCTTCACTTTGCTGTCTTTCGGCGCGATGTAATCGGCCAAGCAGTAGTTAGGGATGTCGGCTGGCTTCTTGGTTTGCTGGCGCAGGTTGTGCCAAGTCATCGCCACGTTCTTACGTTTGTCGTCGGTGTAGATCTCGATGTCGTCGCTGTCCACCGTATTGGCGGGGAACAGGCCGAATACCGCATTGGCAGTGAGCCATTTTTCTTTGACGATCTTCTTCAACATGGCTTGTGCATCGGCGAACAGCTTGGTCGCCTCCACGCCTACCACTTTGTCATCCAGTATCTTAGGGTAACGACCTGCCAGCTCCCATGCTTGGAAGAACGGCGTCCAGTCGATGAAGTCCACCAAGATGTCGAGCGGGTAGTTCTCCAGCTTCTGCACGCCCAGCAGTTTGGGTTTGGGGGGTGTGACTTTCTTCCAGTCGGTCTTCAGGCCATGCTTGCGCGCTTCCGCCAACGTTACATAACTCGCTTTGCCCTTCTTGCCTTCGTGCTGGTCGCGCGCGGCTTGGTAGTCTGCCTTGATCTCGGCCACGTAATCGTCGTGCAGGGTGTCGCTCAACAAGTTGCTGCACACGCCCACGGCGCGTGAGGCATCAGTGACGTACACCACGGAACCACTCGGATAGTTCGGCTCGATCTTCACGGCGGTGTGGATGCGCGAAGTGGTCGCGCCGCCGATGAGCAGCGGGATCTTGAAGCCTTGGCGCTCCATCTCTTTCGCCACGTGCGCCATCTCTTCCAGCGAGGGAGTGATGAGGCCGGAGAGGCCGATGATGTCGGCCTTATGTTCGCGCGCGGTGTCCAATATCTGCTGGCACGGCACCATCACGCCCATGTTCACCACTTCGAAGTTGTTGCACTGCAACACCACGGTGACGATGTTCTTGCCGATGTCGTGCACGTCGCCCTTCACCGTCGCCATCACGATCTTGCCCTTGGTGCTCGTGTCGCCCGAGCGCAGTTTTTCAGCTTCGATGTAGGGGATGAGGTGTGCCACGGCTTGTTTCATCACGCGCGCGGATTTCACCACTTGCGGCAGGAACATCTTGCCCGCGCCGAACAGGTCGCCGACCACGTTCATACCGGTCATCAACGGGCCTTCGATCACCTCGACCGGGAACTTCGCTTGTAGGCGCGCTTCTTCAGTGTCTTCCACGATATACGTGGTGATGCCACGCACCAGTGCGTGGGTGAGGCGTTCTTGCACCGAGCCTTTGCGCCATTCCAGATCTTCGACTTGTTCCTTGCCGCCGCCTTTGAAGTTCTCTGCCAGCGCGACCAATTTCTCGCCCGCATCGGGATGACGATTGAGCACCACGTCTTCCACCGCGTTGCGCAAGTCCTTCGGCAACTCTTCGTACACGCCGAGCTGACCCGCATTGACGATGCCCATGTTCATGCCCGCTTTGATGGCGTGGTACAGGAACACGGTGTGGATAGCTTCGCGCACCGGCTCGTTGCCACGGAAGGAGAACGACACGTTGGACACGCCGCCGCTCACCTTGGCGTAAGGCAGGTTCTTGCGTATCCACGCAGTCGCTTCAATGAAATCAACGGCGTAGTTGTTGTGCTCTTCGATACCGGTCGCGATGGCGAAGATGTTCGGGTCGAAGATGATGTCTTCGGGCGGGAAGCCGACCTTGTTCACGAGGATGTCGTAGCTGCGTTTGCAGATGTCGATCTTGCGCTGGTAGGTGTCGGCCTGCCCCGCTTCGTCGAACGCCATCACCACGGCTGCCGCACCGTATTTGCGCACCAGCGTGGCGTACTTGATGAAATTCTCTTCGCCTTCTTTGAGCGAGATGGAGTTGACGATGGACTTGCCCTGCACACACTTCAAACCCGCTTCGATGATGCTCCACTTGGAGGAGTCGATCATCAGCGGCACTTTGGAGATGTCCGGTTCGGAGGCGATGAGGTTAAGGAACTTCACCATCGCGGCTTCACCGTCCAACATGGCTTCGTCCATGTTCACGTCGATGACTTGTGCACCGGTCTCTACTTGTTGTTTAGCGACTTCCAATGCCTCGTCGTATTTGCCTTCCAGCACGAGGCGTTTGAACTTGGCCGAACCGGTGACGTTGGCGCGTTCGCCCACGTTGACGAAGAGCGAGCCTTCGCCAATGTTGAACGGCTCCAAACCGGACAAACGACACTCGACCGGGTTGCTCGGTATCTTGCGCGGCGGGATGTCTTTGACGACTTCCGCGATGGCTTTGATGAACGCGGGCGACGTTCCACAGCAACCACCGATGATGTTGAGGAAGCCGCTGCTCGCCCACTCTTTGATATGGCCGGACATGTTCTCGGGAGTGTCGTCGTAGCCCGTCTCTGCCAATGGATTAGGCAGACCCGCGTTGGGGTGCGCGCTCACGTAGCAGTTAGCGACGCGCGACATCTCTTGCACATACTGGCGCAACTCTTCCGCGCCCAACGCGCAGTTAAGACCGATGGAGATGGGGTTGGCATGGGCGAGCGAATTGTAGAAAGCCTCGGTGACTTGACCCGTGAGCGTACGCCCAGATGCATCGGTGATGGTGCCGGAGATCATGATTGGCAACTCAGTGCCGCGCTCGGCGAACACCGACTTCACCGCGAAGATCGCCGCCTTGGCGTTCAGCGTGTCAAAGATGGTCTCGATGAGGATGAGGTCGGAACCGCCATCCATCAGTCCGCGTGTCGCATCGGAATAATCCGCCACCAGTTGGTCGAAGCTGATGTTGCGCGCGGAGGGATCGTTCACATCGGGTGAGATGGTCGCGGTCTTGTCGGTGGGACCGAGCACGCCTGCCACGAAGCGCGGTTTGTCAGCCGTAGCGTATTGGTCGCACGCCTCACGCGCGACACGCGCACCGGCGACGTTCAACTCGTAATTGAGCTCAGACATGCCGTAGGCTTTGAGCGTGGTCGCGTTGGCACCGAAGGTGTTGGTCTCGATGATGTCCGCACCCGCCGCCAGATATTCGCAATGGATGGCTTTGATGACCTCGGGTTTGGTGATGACCAGCAGGTCGTTGTTGCCTTTGAGGTCGCGCGGCCAATCGGCGAAACGCGTGCCGCGATAGTCGGCCTCGCCCAGCTTATATCGCTGGATCATGGTGCCCATCGCACCGTCGAGAATGAGGATGCGTTGTTGCAAGAGTTGTTCGAAGCGAGAAGGCTGTTTGCTCATGGTGTTCTGCCAAAAAATTGAGCGCGGATTTTAGCATGCCGCCTATTCCCGCCTATATAACTCAGGTAACCAGAGCGACTCTGTGTGCAGTAAACTTTGTCCTCGCATCAAACTTTGTCATCCGGGCAGTTCTTCTATAACGATAAAAGTGGGGAGAAAGATATGCAGCAAACCAAGATCATGTTGGACGAGTCGGAGATCCCGACCCATTGGTACAACGTCGTTGCGGACATGCCGAATCCGCCGACCGCTCCGCTGGGGCGTGACGGCAAACCCGTTGGCCCGGATGCGCTGACTGCCATCTTCCCGATGGCGCTGATCGAACAAGAGGTCTCCGCGCAGCGTTGGATCGAGATCCCCGCCGAAGTGCGCGAAGCACTTACCACCTATCGTCCCTCGCCACTGGTGCGTGCGCATCGCTTGGAAGCGGCATTGGGCACACCTGCCAAGATCTACTTCAAGAACGAGAGCGTCTCACCTGCCGGTTCGCACAAGGTGAACACCGCCATCCCTCAGGCCTACTACAACAAGATGGCGGGCATCAAACGCCTCGCCACAGAGACCGGCGCGGGACAGTGGGGCTCATCCATCTCGCTCGCCGGCCAGATGTTCGGCATCGACGTGCGCGTGTTCATGGTGCGTGTGAGCTACGACCAGAAACCGTTCCGCCGCTCCATGATGCAGACATGGGGAGCGAACGTGTTCGCCAGCCCCAGTATGGAGACGAACACAGGGCGTGCCGCACTGGCAGCTGATCCGAACAACCAAGGTTCGCTCGGCCTCGCCATCTCGGAAGCAGTAGAAGAGGCGGCTTCGCGCGCGGACACCAACTACGCGCTTGGTTCAGTGCTGAACCACGTGTTGCTGCATCAGACCATCATCGGCTTGGAAGCGAAGAAACAGTTCGCCAAAGTAGGCGACTATCCCGACATGGTGTTCGCACCCTGCGGCGGCGGCTCCAACTTCGGTGGTGTGGCGTTCCCCTTCTTGGCGGACAAAGCGGCCGGCAAGAACGTGCGCCTGGTCGCGGTCGAGCCCACCTCCTGCCCGACGCTCACCAAAGGCGTGTATGCGTACGACTACGGCGACACCGCTGGTTTCACCCCCATCATGAAGATGTACACGCTGGGTCACGACTTCATGCCGCCCGGAATCCACGCTGGTGGCTTGCGCTATCACGGTGATTCACCGCTGGTATCGCAGCTCTATCACGAGAAACTCATCGAAGCCGTCGCCGTCCCGCAGTTGGCGACATTCGAAGCGGGCGTGCTGTTCGCAAAAACCGAAGGCATCATCCCTGCGCCAGAATCGAATCACGCTATCCGCGCCTGCATCGACGAAGCGTTGCGTTGCAAAGCATCAGGAGAAGCGAAGACGCTGTTCTTCAACCTGTCTGGACACGGCCACTTCGATATGGCGTCTTACGACCGCTATTTCTCTGGGAAACTGGAAGACTTCAACTACCCTGAAGAAGCCATCAAAGCATCGTTGGCACATCTACCCAAGGTCGGCTGAACACAGGTCCGCTATACAGTTTCAATATCTAGGGATACTGGCATGAAGAAGCTCATCTGGTCGGACAAACTCAACACGGGCATCCAAGTGATCGACCGACAGCACCGACGCATCGTGGATTACATCAATCGTCTTTACGAGGCGCACAAGAATGGCTCGCCTAAAGAAGAGACTGGCGCGGTGATCGATGAATTGGTCGACTACACCCTTACTCATTTCGCTTTCGAGGAGACCATGTTGGAGGATGTGGACTACGCCGAGTTGGATACACACAAGGTCTTCCACGACCAGTTCATCCAACAAGTGCGGGAGATCCGCGAACGTTTCGAGGAGCATGAGATCGCTGCGATCGAGTTGAACAATCTGATGGTGACTTGGTTGTTCAATCACATCCTGAATGAAGATGCGGCTTACGTTTCAGCCGTAGTCGGCAAGAAATAAAAGGGGGTATCCCAGTAAAAAGGCAGCCAGTTGGCTGCCTTTTTCATTTTCGATCGGCATGGGGGTTCAATTCTTGTCCATGCGTCGATACTGCACCGCTTCGGCGATATGGGGCGTTTGGATAGCTTTGCTATCCGCCAAGTCCGCGATAGTGCGCGCCACTTTGAGGATGCGGTGATAGGCACGCGCCGACAGGTTGAGCCGTGTGATGGCTTGGCGCAACAGCGCTTCGCCTTGGGTATCCGGTGCGCAATGGGTGTCGATCTCGGTCACTGAGAGTTGTGCGTTGGGTTTGCTCTGCCTTGCAAGTTGAAGTTGGCGTGCGGCTTCGACACGCGTTTGGATGTCGCAACTCGACTCGCCATCGGATTGTTTGAGCAGATCTTCTTGCGGCACGGCAGGCACTTCGATCTGGATATCGATGCGATCTAACAAGGGGCCGGATATCTTGCCGCGATAACGTGCAACTTGGTCAGGCGTGCAGCGGCATTTGCCGTTGAAGTGTCCGAGGTAACCGCAGGGGCAGGGATTCATCGCCGCGACGAGTTGGAACTGTGCTTTGAAATCCGCGCGGCGCGCCGCACGTGAGATGGTGATGCGCCCACTCTCCAATGGTTCGCGTAACACTTCCAGCACGCCTCTATCGAACTCCGGCAATTCATCTAGGAACAACACGCCGTGCATAGCGACCGATATCTCACCCGGACGCGGGTTGCTACCACCACCCACCAAGGCGACCGCTGATGCGGTATGGTGGGGCGCACGGTAGGGGCGGCGCTTCCAGTTAGCTACGTCGAACATGCCGCCCAGTGACTGCATGGCGGCGGATTCGAGTGCTTCTTCCTGTGTCATCTGCGGCAGGATGCCGGGGAAGCGCGCAGCCAACATGCTCTTGCCCGTTCCCGGTGGACCGCTCATCAGGACAGAATGCCCACCTGCCGCGGCGATCTCTAGTGCACGTTTGGATTGTGCTTGGCCTTTCACCTCGCGCATATCGGCATAATGTGGCGCGACGGCTTTCACTTCTGGGATGTGGCGCGTAAGTGCATCGCGTCCGGCGATGTGTGCAGCAACTTGCAACAAGGATCGCGCGGGATAGACGATCGCGTCCTCGACCAACGCGGCTTCGTCTGCGTTCACTTCAGGCAGGATGAATGCGCGGCCGCTGTCCGCCGCACGATAGGTCATCGCCAGCGCACCCCGTATCGCACGCAGCTCGCCAGTCAGTGCCAACTCACCCGCACATTCATATTCTGCAAGCTTGTCCGCAGGTATCTGCCCCGAGGCGGCGAGGATGCCGAGCGCGATGGGCAGATCGAAACGCCCGCTCTCTTTGGGTAGATCAGCGGGCGCGAGATTGACGGTGATACGTTTGGCGGGGAATTCGAACTGGCAGTTCTGCAGCGCGGCGCGCACGCGGTCTTTGCTCTCTTTGACCTCGGCCTCGGGCAATCCGACGATGGTGAATTGGGGCAAGCCGTTGGCAAGATGCACTTCGACGGTGACCAGCGCGGCATCCATGCCCGCTAGTCCACGACTATAGAGGACAGCCAACCCCATGACGGATCACTTGGCTTCTAGTGCCGCCAGACGCGCTTCCAACTTGGCCAGTCGCTGTTCCAGCACTTCATATTCCTCTCGCGATACCAGATCGAGCTTGGCGAAGCCTTGGGCCATCAAGGCGCGGGCGTTCTTCTCGAAGTCTTTTGCGGGGCTGTTGGCCATCGCATCGTTGAGTTTGGCTGCCATATCTTCAAAGAATTTCGCGTTCATCATGGTGTTATCCCTCATTACATTAAGTGAAGCGAGTGTACCAAATCCATTTGCACCATCGCAGTGCATCGCCCCAACTTTGCGCTAGGCCTTGGTGCATTCTGTTCTTAAGCGATTTTGCATCACCCCCCTCCAAAGCCCGTAGATAAAGGCTTTTTCACGTGCTGGCACGGTTGGTGCTGATAGGAATGCGTGGATACTTTATCCCGCTTTGAAACCTAACGAAAGGAAATACCATGTTGAAGAAAAAACTGTTGGTTGTTGCTCTGGCTTCTGCTTTCTCTGTGTCCGCTTTGGCAGACGATATGACTTTTAGCTCCAACGTAAGCTTGGTGAGCGACTACCTATATCGCGGCATCTCTCAAACTGGTGCCAATCCAGCACTACAAGGCGGCTTCGATCTTTCTCACTCCAGTGGTTTCTACGCAGGTGCTTGGGGTTCCAGCATCAGCTGGTTGAGCGATGCGGGTGTGAATGGAACAACTTCTGGTATCTCAAATTCAGGCTTGGAATTGGATACCTATGCGGGTTACAAAGGAACGGCTGGAGATATCGGCTATGACGTTGGTTATCTGCGTTACAACTATCCAGGCACCTATTCTGGCGGCGCAGTCAAGGCTGATACTGATGAGATCTACGCTGCATTGAGCTACTCCATTTTGACCGCAAAGCTTTCGTACTCTTTGGGCGACACTTTTGGTATCGCTCAAACAGCAGGTACGACTTACGCTGAGTTGAATGCTAGCTATGCACTTGCAGATACTGGCATCACGCTGGCGGGTCACATCGGCGCACAAACCTTCACAGGCTCAGGCGCTGACTCACTGAAAGCAGCGGGTACCGACCCTACATACTCGGATTACAAGCTGAGCGCTAGCAAAGATTTCAGTGGATATGTTGTTGGTTTGGCACTGAGCGGCACATCAAGCGTCAGCTCTTGGTACACCAATATGCAAGGCATCAAGACTGGCAAAGGCACTGCTGTTCTGTCACTTAGCCGCGCGATGTAATTCAACCGGGGCGGTTCGCCGCCCCGCTCTTAAGGAGAAGAACAATGAAGATGGTCACCGCAATCATCAAGCCATTCAAGTTGGACGAAGTGCGTGAAGCGCTGTCCGCGATGGATGTGCAAGGCATCACCGTCACCGAAGTCAAAGGTTTCGGTCGCCAAAAGGGTCACACCGAGTTGTATCGCGGTGCGGAATATGTCGTGGACTTCTTGCCTAAGATCAAATTGGAAGCAGCGATCAAGGCAGACCAGTTGGACCGCGTGATCGAAGCGATCGAGAAGGCAGCCCAAACCGGCAAGATCGGCGACGGCAAGATCTTCGTGCAAGACCTCGAACAGGTCATCCGCATCCGTACCGGCGAAGTCGGTCCTGAAGCACTTTAAGGAGAACATGATGAAGAAAATATTAGCCTCATTCATGCTGCTGGCCATGTTGTGCGGCCTCGCGGCACCGGCTTTCGCAGAAGAGGCGGCGCCTGCCGCAGCGACTACGACTGTAGCCGAAGCTGCTGCTGAAGTGGCACCTGCTGTTGAAGCACCTGCTGCTGCACCGGCCCCCGTCCCTAACAAGGGCGATACCAGCTTCATGCTGCTCGCTACCGTGTTGGTGATCATGATGTCCATCCCTGGATTGGCCTTGTTCTACGGCGGTCTGGTACGCAGCAAGAACATGCTGTCCATCTTGATGCAAGTGTTCAGTATCTTCGCGCTGATCACTGTGTTGTGGGCGATCTACGGTTACTCGTTGGCTTTCACCACTGGCAACGCGTTCATCGGTGGATTCGACCGTGTGTTGTTGAAAGGTGTGTTCGACCCAGCTACAGGTGCCGTTGCTAACGCAGCCACTTTCAGCAAAGGCGTGGTCATTCCTGAGTTCGCTTTCATCGCATTCCAAGCCACTTTCGCTGCGATCACTGTCGCACTGGTCGTCGGTGCGTTCGCTGAGCGTATGAAGTTCGCTTCCGTGATGTTGTTCTCGGCACTGTGGTTCACCTTCGCTTACTTGCCGATCGCACACATGGTTTGGTTCTGGGCGGGTCCTGATGCCTACACCGACGCTGCTGCTGCTGAAGCTGCGACTGCGACTGCAGGCTGGTTGTTCCAAAAAGGTGCGCTGGACTTCGCGGGTGGTACGGTCGTTCACATCAACGCTGCTATCGCAGGTCTGGTCGGTGCGTTCTTGATCGGCAAGCGTATCGGTTACGGCAAAGAAGCAATGGCACCTCACAACCTCGTGATGACCATGATCGGCGCTGCATTGTTGTGGGTGGGTTGGTTCGGTTTCAACGCAGGCTCTGCGCTGGAAGCAGGCGGTACAGCTACCCTGGCATTCGCTAACACTTTGATCGCAACGGCTGCTGCTGTAGTGACTTGGTTGGGTGCGGAATGGATGTTGAAGGGCAAACCTAGCTTGTTGGGTGCAGCATCTGGTGCAGTTGCAGGTCTGGTAGCGATCACACCAGCTTGCGGTTGGGTCGGTATCGGTGGCGGCCTGATCATCGGCGCACTGGCTGGCGTGACTTGCTTCTGGGGTGTGACTGGCCTGAAGAAACTGTTGGGTGCGGACGACTCTCTGGACGTGTTCGGTATCCACGGTATCGGCGGTATCTTGGGCGCGTTGCTGACTGGCGTGTTCAACACTTGGAGCATGGGCGGTACAGGCATCGTCGACTACGTGAACAACACCATCGTCGATACCACCATCAGCTCACAAGTATGGATCCAAGCACAAGCTGTATTGACCACGGTCATCTGGTCTGGTGTGGTCGCATTCATCTGCTACAAGATCGTTGACCTGACTATCGGTCTGCGTGTGAAGGAAGAAGACGAGCGCGAAGGTCTGGATACCACAGCCCACGGCGAGCGTGCTTACAACCTGTAAACCTCTCCTCCCTGGAGCCTCCCCGGCTCCTCTTTCAAGGGCACCGCAAGGTGCCCTTTTTTTACAAACCACTAACGATCGAAAGGGATCATATGGCAGGGGAAATGGAACAACTCTTTTCTGTCGTGGGGCGTGTATACGTCATGCTCAGAAGAGAAACCAACAGAATGATCGATGTGGAATGGACGATCTCCAACGCAGAATATGCGCGTGAGGTGATCAGGCTTGCACGCACGACTGGGGTGGATGAGTTGATCGAGCTAGCGAACCGTATCGAGGACACTCACCCGCTGCTTCCTAGAATCAAGCGCGTAGAGGTCATACCACCGACCGTGTCGTTCGATGAACCTAAGTACGTACAGAGTCTGCGTTAGAACTAGCGATGCTGCTGATCTGTGATCAGCAGCTCAAAAGCGGCGATGGGAAGGGGCTTGCTGAAGAGATAACCTTGTAGTTCATCACAACCGATACCATGCAAGAAGGCTTGCTGATAGGCGGTCTCGACACCTTCGGCGATGACCTTCATGCCGAGGCTATGTCCGAGTGCGACGATGGCTTTTAGGATGGCGATGTTGCTCGGCTCGGTCTCCAGATGGCTGACGAACACCTGATCGATCTTCAGCCTATCCACAGGAAAATCTTTCAGATAAGCCATGCTGGAATAGCCCGTCCCGAAATCATCGATAGCCAATTTCACACCCAGCGCTTTCAATTCATGCAGAGTCTTGATGAAGCTGCCAGTGTCATGCACCAAGCTGCTCTCGGTGATCTCTAGTTCCAGGCAGGATGGATCCAATGAGGTCTCTGCAAGTACATCTCTCACAGACTGTACCAATCCAGATTGACGGAACTGCCTAGGCGAGACATTCACTGCGATGGGAAGTGCTACGCCATAAGACTCTTTGAGTCTCACCGCTTGGCGACAGGCTGCACGCAATACCCAGAGACCGATGTCTTCGATCAATCCTGTCTCTTCAGCGATGGGGATGAAGCTGGCTGGAGAGATCATGTTCTGCCCCGGAGGTTGCCAACGGATGAGCGCCTCTGCACCACATATATTCCCGCTCGAGAGATCCAACTTTGGTTGGTAATGCAACAGGAACTCATCGTTCTTGAGCGCGTGTCGCATGCGGTATTCCATCTCCACACGCTCCATCAACAAATGATTGAGCTCTTCCGTATAGAACTGGAAGTTGTTGCGCCCAGATCGTTTCGACTTATACATCGCAGAATCTGCGAATTTTAGGAGCGTCGTGGTATCGCGCCCATCATCGGGATAGATGCTGATGCCGATGCTGCACGAGATGACGAAGTCTCGCTCTTCGATATGACATGGAAGAGCCACTGCCGCCATCACGCGCTGCATACTCTCTGAGATATCTTCGATCTTGTTCAAGCCCGTCAACAATATGACGAACTCATCCCCACCCAAACGCACCACGGTATCCGATTCGCGCACACAGTCGGACAATCTAGCGGCCATGGTCTTGAGCAATTGATCGCCCGCATGATGCCCCATGCTGTCATTGATGATCTTGAACTGGTCCAGGTCGATGAAGGCGACCGCCACCTTGCTGGCGTAACGGTCGGCGATCCCGATGTATTGCTGCAAACGATCTGCTAGCAACGTTCTATTGGGAAGCCCGGTCAACGCGTCATGCGTCGCCTGATATTCGATCTGCTGCTCGTAACTCTTACGTTCGGTGATGTCCTCGACCGTCCCTTCGTAGAAGATCAACTTGCCCTTTGCATCCCGCACCTCGCGCGCGTTCTCTGATATCCAGATGATCTCCCCATTCTTGCAGAAGACCTGTGCCTCAAAATTCTTTACATGCCCATGATCGCTCATCAGCGTGATGAATTCTTCGCGCCTGTGCGGATCCACATACAGTTGCTTCTCGATGTTGGATATCCCCTGTGCCAGATCCTGGACTGAGTCATAGCCGTATATCTGCGCCAGCGCAGGATTGAAGTTCAGGTACTGCCCTTCCGGTGAGGTTTGATAGATCCCCTCTATGGCGTTCTCGAATATCGAGCGATAGCGTTCTTTGGCTTCCAATGCCGCTATTTCGCTCAACTTCCTACGCGTCACGTTCTGGATAAAACCCTCGATGGCTTCTATCTTTCCTTGGGCGTCATATACCGGCGATCCTCGTTCTGACACCCATCTGATATCGCCATCCGCATGCACGATGCGATACTCGACATGGAATCGCTGTCCATTCGAGACGGCTTTCTCAATTTCCGCACGTACTCTTGCTCGGTCTTCCGGATAGGTGATCTCTTCATAGTAAAAGGCATCATTACTCAATAGAGCGTCAGAGGGATGACCCGTCAATTCACTCCACCCTTCACTCGCGTACACCATCGTCCATTTGGAATCGTATAGACAGCAGTACACCATCCCATAAAGGTTCTTCACCAATACGTTGAGAACTCGGTCACTATCTTCCAACATCATGCGCAGGCTAGGGCTGGCATTCTGTTTTGCGAGCGAGAACTTGGCTTTCGCTAACATGGGAGGTGTCTCATTCGTTGACTGTGCTGACGTATATGACAGGCGTTCATGATCAAGCAGCGAGTCGGGTTTGAGGCTGTGTCACTTCGAATTGGTTTGTCAGTAATTGCAGGCGCTGAGAGGTCTGTCTCGCCTGTGCCATGCTGAAGTTCAACGTATCCAGCGCACTACTCATGGAACCCGCCACCGTCGCGATGCCTCGCACATCTTCCCCATATCGGTGCGTGCTGTCTGCGATGCCCTGGATCAGATTGAACATCCGCTCTAGGATCTCTTTCATCTCGGTGTTTTCGGACGCGGCAGACTCGGCCATGCGTAGCCCCTCTTCGATGCCCGCAGACCCTTGCTCCATGATCTGGACTGCTTCGCGAGCTTGGCCCTGTACCGTGTCGATCATCTTTCTGATCTCCTGAGTGGCCCCAGTGGTGCGCTCGGCAAGCTTGCGCACCTCGTCCGCCACCACCGAGAAACCTCTTCCTGCTTCACCAGCACGTGCCGCTTCGATGGCCGCATTGAGTGCAAGTAGATTCGTCTGCTCGGCGATCGCATTGATCACGGTCACGATCTTTCCGATCTCTTCAGCGCTCTTACTTAGGCGACCGATGGTTTGCGCAGACTGCTCCAAGGAACCGCGAATACCTTGTGTGCGCAGTTGCACCTGCTTGAATTGTTGCTGCGCATGTTCGACCGCCTTCTGGGTGATGAGCTTGATCTCGGCCGTCGTCTGAGTCGCAGAATCGATATCGGATATCTGCCGCTGCAAAGAGGCCATGATCTCTTGTATCGCCGCCAACACCTGTTGTGTCGCCACCGTCGCCTCTTGGTTCCTATCCATCATGTCCTGGTGATTGCCTTCCATCTCGCCAGTCGCTTTGATGACTTGGCTGACCGTCCCATCTAGCGTATCGATGAAGCTATTCACCCACTGTGACATGACTGCTGGCTCATCGATGGCGGCATGATTCCGATCCAAACGTTGAGAGAGATTACCGCCTCCCTCTGCCAGACCTCGGATCATGCGCGCCATGAATCTCAAACGTTCTGTCATCGGTTTGAGCGCGTGTCGATAGAACAGTATCGCTCCCAAACTCAAAAACATGAGATTGATCAAGGCTGTTTTCAAAGTATCGAGTTGCAGGAGATAGCTGCTACCGAATGTGATCAGCCACGTCATGAAGACCAATATCAAGTTGGATTGCATCATGCGGAAATTGACGGAGCGGAAGCGATTCGCTTCTTCAAGGTCTGCCTCACACATCATGCCCCACACATCCAATGAACCCGGCATCTGTAGCGTGACGCCCGCCCCAATCACAGGGATGTGGCGATAGTCTGGATAACCCGGATAGGTGACGAACATATTCTCTCCACGCGCGATGGTCTCGCGCACTCCGGGATGCAGGTCGTTGGTTGCCGGATCATTGAACCTCAATTCCAGTTCGGTATGTTTGTCCACCCAGACCGTCCCATAGTCGGTACGCACACCTTGCTTGAGGTTGTCCCCCAGACTGAACGCACTATCTTCGAAGCGAGAGCGTGACAAGGCAGTGCCTGGTCGGATGTTCGGGTCGAACTCCGACTTCACCATGAATAGATAGTTATCTCCCGAGTCCACGAAGACATGCCCCGCCTCGCGCTGGATCAAGTCACCCAATACATCGTTCGGGACACGTCCACACAGAGCACCCACGACCTTATCCCCTGCAGTGATCGGCAGATAGAACATCAGTGTCACTGCATCATGGAACTTCGAGCTGGAAGGGCCCACTTCCTGGGTCTTTGGGTCGACATACGGGCCATGTAAGAAACGTCGAGCCAGCCCTAATTCAACCGCCTTAGCTGGCAATCTATACGAGGCGACGTTGGTGTAGTGACTGCTGGCGATCACTTGTCCGGAGGTATCGATGTACAACAACTCTGAAAAGTCTGCGCTTCTTGCCCGCATACTTTGCATCAGCTTGGATGTGGGGCGCGGCAATTCACGACGCAGCTCTTCTGCCATCGTCTCTAACAATTTCCATTGTTGATTCGCCCAACTTACAAGTGCTTGCCGCCGTGTCGCAGCAAGTCCCTCGAATGTCTGCTCGAGGATCGGATAACGGCGACGATTGATGAAGGTCGACCAGCGCAGGGCGAACTTGCCTGTCTTGCCGAACCAAGGCAGCCAGCTGCGCTCATGGGCAGAACGTTTCATTAGCTCGCTCTTCAACATGTCAAACTCCTTTTCATCGATCACAGATAGATGAATAGCAATTTCTAGACCATTCGATGAAAGCACTGATGAAAGCGATGCTACAGATACTTAAGCACGATCACGCCCTAAAATAGTGCGCCTCACTTTTAATAAGCACCAACATGTTCAGCGTCTGTACTTATCCCAAGTTTGCACTTGGATGATGGGTCAATCAGGCATAGAGCTACGTGAAAAACCACTGCGTGAATACCCGCTGCGTGAGAATTGGCGGGTAGTGGAAAGATCGTACGATATGGCCTTCTGCGTGTTCATACTGAAGCCGCGATACAAGTCGAGATCGTCGTCCGATTCACGGATTGCTTTGGCAACGACGGCGAACGCCTCGATGAACGTTTCCCAAGTTTGGAAACGGTGCTTGATGTCTTTTTCCAGCGCGCGCGAGATGAAGTCGACCAATATCTTCGGCAAGTCTTTGCGATAGGTCTGGATGGGCGTGATGGGGAAATTCAGGATCGCAGTGCGCGCATCGAACTGATTGTCTGCCTCGAAGGTGTGCTTGCCCGTCAACAAGCGATACAACACGGCCCCCAACGCATAGATATCCGCACGTTGATCCAACGCTTCGCCTTCCAATTGCTCCGGCGACATATACGCCAGACTCCCCGCCACCACTTCGCCCATCTTGCTGGTGGGGATGGCGCAACCGAAGTCGGTCAATTTGGCGATTCCATTAGGCATCAAGATGATATTGCCGGGCTTCACATCTCGGTGCACCACGCCGAGAGATGCCGCGTACTGCAAGGCCTCTGCCACTTGCTCGATGACCGACAGCACTTGCTCCAACGGTAGCAAGGTGTCTTCTTGGTCATGCTTATCCAGCGGTTTGCCTTTGATGTATTCCATCACCAAGTACGCACCTGAAGGTTCTTTAAGGTCGGCATCGATCACGTGCACGATGTTGCGGTGATGCATCTTGCTACCCAGTTCCACCTCGGTGGTGAACATGGCTTTGTGCAATTCGGTCTGCGCGGTCTTGCGCAATTGTTTGAGTGCTACCGACGCATACGATTTATCACGCATCGCCAGATAGACGTTCGAGGTCGCCCCTTCGCCGAGTTCGCGAACGATGGAATAGTTTCCGATACGGAGAGGGGTCAATGCCATGCAGTAGGAAGCGATCTATGTGGGAAGAAAATGTTCAGCCCCATAGAGTATGGGCCACAAGGATTAGTTCTACGATGGTTTCGAATACTTCCTAAGCCGATATCTCGACACGGTTTCGTCCAAGTTCTTTGGCACGATAGAGCGCGCGGTCAGCCGCACCAAAAAAGTCTTCCAGACTCCCTTCCTGCGTCGTCGGTGCGATACCGATGGAGACGGTGATCTTGAACGCCAGATCACCACTGACGATCTCATTCGCCGCGACCATCGTGCGTAAACGTTCCGCAATCGACCTTGCCTGTTCGATCCCGGTATCTGGCAACAGAATGGCGAATTCCTCACCACCATAACGCACCAGCAGATCGTGTGGTCGCAGGTACACTTGCATGATCTTCGCCAACGACTTCAGTGCAACGTCTCCCACCAGATGACCATAGGTATCATTGACCCGTTTGAAGAAGTCGATATCGATCACCAAGATGGCACTGTTCGAACTGTCGAGTTTGCAACGATGCAACACTCTAGGGAAGGCCTCGCTCATCCAACGACGATTGTGTACGCCTGTCAGTGCATCAACGGTAGCCTGATGTTCGTACTGGGCGCGCTTGTTGTGTGAGGTGATGAGCGCAGAATTATCGTTGCGCATACGCCCAGCGATGATGGCCAACAGGTTGCGCGCCACATCGTGTGATTGATCGACCATCGACCACACGGTGTCATGCGGCACCACCAGGACGCGCGTCGGTTTGGCCGCAACGACCAGTGCCGATGGGTTCTTGCCATCCACCAGCGATATCTCTCCCGTACACTCCCCCGCTACCAGTGCGGCATGTTCCAACGTAGCCTGCCCGACCAGATGTACGCTCAACTCACCGCTCAAGATCAAATACAGATGGCGGTTCTCCACTTCTGGCTGTAACAACTTCTCGCCGGTAGCCAGCTCACGTAGTGTGCAACGTTCCAGCATGTATTCCACACTGGAGAAGTCCATTCCTTCGAACAGTGTGTTTTGTTCGGTCAGTGCACGATCTTGAGCATTCATCCTGGTCTCTCCGTGATCAAATCATCTAAATACGATCGTCTTGTTACCGCACACCAGCACACGGTCTTCCACGTGATAGCGCAAGCCGCGCGACAGCACGGTCTTCTCGATGTCGCGACCATAGCGCACCAAGTCATCGGGCGTGTCGCCGTGGTCGATGCGAACGGTGTCTTGTTCGATGATGGGGCCGGCATCCAACTCATCCGTCACGTAATGACAGGTCGCGCCGATGAGCTTCACGCCGCGTTGATAGGCTTGGTGGTAAGGCTTCGCGCCAACGAAGGAAGGCAGGAAGCTGTGATGGATGTTGATGATGCGGCCGGGGAAACGCTGACACAGCGCGGGCGGGATGATCTGCATGAAGCGGGCGAGCACCATACTGTCACCGCGATATTCTTCGAACAGCGCGGCGATCTTATCGAATGCAGCGCTTTTGTTTTGCATGTCCACATAGATGAACGGGATGCCGTGCCACTCGACGAAGCTGCGCAGATCTTCGTGGTTGGAGATGACGCAAGGGATGTCCACTTCCAACTCACCACTGCGCCAACGATGTAATAGATCGTTCAAACAATGATCCTGTTTGCTCACCAACACGACCAGCCGCTTCTTGATGCTCGAATCGGAAAGCTGCCAAGTCATGTCGAACTCTTTGGCGATAGCGGCGAAACGTTGCGCGAACTCTGCCGCACCGAAAGGCAATGAATCGGAACGGATCTCTTGACGCATGAAGAAGCGCTGCGCCTCTTGCTCGGTGTGGTAACTCGCTTCGACGATGAAGCCGCCGTGCTGCGCGATGAAACCTGTGACGGCAGCGATGATGCCCGCGCGGTCAGGACAAGAGATGGTGAGGGTGTAGTGACGGTTATGCATTCGGTGCTTCCTTAAAACAAGTCGCTTGATTTTACAGGATAACCCCGCATACCAATCCATTTGGCAAGCGTTAAATGCGCCCATTGAACATGTGTCGGCCAGACAAGGCCAAGCTGAAAGCGGTCTGGTTTAGAGAAACTCCTGCGGCAGTTGTATCGCGCTGACTGCCTCTCCCCACAATACCGACATGATGCGTGATGCCTGCTCGACATCACCGCTGGTGAAGAACTCGACTTTTGCTTTATCAGTTAAGCGATTCGGCAACTCGGTGTGGATGCGTCGTTGCACCTGCCGCGCGACCGCCTCTCCCGTATCCACCAAGGCGACGTCCGCCCCCACCACTTCACGGATCAACGGAGCCAAGAAAGCGTAGTGAGTACAGCCAAGGATGATGGTGTCGGCGCCTTGAGCAAGTAAGGGTGCGGTGTAACGCTCGAGCAACTTGCGCGTATCTGCCTCGGTCAAATGTCCTCGCTCGACTTGCTCGACCAAGCCAGGGCAACCTTGTGTGACGATCTTCACATGGCCTGCATATTTCTCCAGCAATGCGGCGAAACGTGCGCTCTCCAACGTGCCCACCGTTGCCAATACGCCGACCACGCCACTTTTTGTCGCAGCGACAGCAGGTTTGACCGCTGGCTCCATGCCGATGATAGGGAACTTGTTGTATTTGACGCGCAACGCGTGTGCCGCAGCCGCCGTGGCGGTGTTGCACGCGATGACGATGGAATCCGCACCTTGTGAGAAAAGATAGCGCGTGAGTGCCAGCGAACGCGCTTCGATGTATGCGGGAGATTTGTCGCCGTAGGGAACGTGGGCAGAATCGGCCACGTAGATAAGACGTTCGTTAGGGAGTATCTGGCGGATATGGTGCAGGACAGACAACCCGCCCACACCCGAATCGAAGACGCCGATGGCTCCCGTACGACTCATCGTGATTTATTCCACCGCTTGGTCACGCAAGAACTCTTCATACGTGCCGTGGTAATCGTTCACGCCCTTGGCCGATATCTCGATGATGCGTGTCGCCAATGAGGAGACGAACTCGCGGTCATGACTGACGAAGATGAGCGTGCCTTTGAACAGATCGAGCGCGGTGTTGAGTGACTCGATGGCTTCCATATCCATATGGTTGGTCGGCTCGTCCATCAGCAGCACATTAGGTTTCGCCAACATCAGCTTGCCGAACAACATGCGGCCTTTCTCACCCCCAGACAGCACTTTCACTTTCTTCTTCACGTCGTCGCCAGAGAACAACAATCGTCCCAGCGTGCCGCGTACCACTTGATCGTCATCGTGGGGGCCGCGCCAATTGGTCATCCATTCCATCATCTCGATGTTCTCGGCGAAATCCGCCGCATGGTCTTGTGCGTAGTAGCCCAACTTGGCTTTTTCTGCCCACTTGATGCTGCCGTGATCGGGTGCGAGATCGCCTGCAAGACAACGCAACAAGGTCGTCTTACCGATACCGTTAGGGCCGATGATGGCGACCTTCTCACCCGCATCGATGCGGAAGTTGACGTTGGAGAACAGCATCTTGTCGTAGCCCTTCGCCAGCTTTTCCACTTCCACGGCGACGCGATGCAACTTGTCACGCTCATCGTATTCGTAACGGATGAACGGGTATTGGCGGCTAGACGGTTTGATGTCCTCGATCTTGATCTTATCGATCTGACGTGCGCGCGACGTGGCTTGTTTGGCCTTGGATGCATTCGCCGAGAATCGCGCCACGAAGGCCTTCAGTTCGGCGACTTTTTCTTTTGCTTTGGCATTGTCCGCAGATTGTTGCTCACGCGCCTGCGTGGAAGCCAACATGTAATCGTTGTAGTTGCCTGGGTACACGGTGATCTTGCCGAAGTCCAAGTCCGCCATGTGCGTACACACGCTGTTCAGGAAGTGACGGTCATGGGAGATGATGACCATGGTCGAATTGCGCGCGTTGAGGATGTCTTCCAACCAGCGGATGGTGTTGATATCCAAGTTGTTGGTCGGCTCATCGAGCAACAAGATATCTGGATCGGAGAACAAAGCTTGCGCCAGCAACACACGCAACTTGAAGCCGGGAGCGACCGCGCTCATCGGGCCATTATGCAGTTCGATGGCGATACCCAGACCCAGCAGCAGTTCACCCGCACGCGCCTCGGCGGTGTAACCATCGTATTCGGCGAAGGTCGCTTCCAGATCGGCAGCGCGCATGTAGTCTTCTTCAGACGCATCGGGATTCGCGTAGATCGCATCGCGTTCGCTCATCGCTCCCCACATCTCGTCGTGCCCCATCATCACCACATCCAGCACGCGCTTGTCTTCATAGGCGAACTGGTCTTGGCGCAACTTACCGAGGCGCTCGGTCTTGTCGAGCATGACTTCGCCGGAGGATTGCTCCAAGTCGCGACCAAGGATCTTCATAAAAGTGGATTTGCCGCAGCCGTTGGCGCCGATCAAACCATAACGATTGCCATCGCCGAACTTGACGGAGACGTTCTCGAACAGGGGCTTCGCCCCGAACTGCATAGTGATATTAGCGGTAGATAACATGACGTTGCCTTAATTTCGAAGGCGCGCATTCTACCACCGCCACACCCTCACTGCCCCCATGCAATCAGATAGAATGCTCCCTCATCAACATTCGAGCACACCATGGTCCCGCATCTCACCACCGCATTGAAAGGCCCGTTACTGGAACTGGAGCGACGTATCCTCACCGCTCAGCCGACCATCGAGCACTGGTTCCGCACCCAATGGCAAGAGCACACTCCGCCCATCTATAGTTCTGTAGACCTGCGTAACAGCGGTTTCAAACTGGCGCCTGTGGATACCAATTTGTTCCCCGGCGGTTTCAATAATCTCAATCCTGAATTCTTGCCGCTGTGCGTGCATGCCGTGCAAAGCACCTTAGAAAAAGTGTGCCCCGAGGCGCGCGGCGTATTGCTCATCCCTGAGAACCACACGCGCAACCAGTTCTATCTACAGAACGTCGCTCAGTTGGCGCTCATGTTGCGGCAGGCAGGCTTGAATGTACGCATCGGCTCACTGTTACCCGAGATCACCGCGCCCACCACGCTGGATTTGGCCAACGGCAGCTCGCTCACGCTGGAACCGTTGCAGCGCAGAGGCAATCGTCTGGGGGTGGAAGGCTTCGACCCTTGCGTGGTGCTGCTCAACAACGACCTCTCTGCGGGCGCGCCTGACATCCTGAAGAAACTAGAACAGACGGTGTTGCCACCCTTGGAAGCTGGCTGGTATGTACGACGCAAGTCAAAACACTTTGCTGCATATCATGAAGTGAGCAAACGTTTCGCCGAGATCCTGTCCATCGATCCTTGGTTGATCGACCCCTATTTCGCCGTGTGCAACCAAGTGAATTTCCATGAGCGCACGGGTGAAGACTGTCTGGCCGCACAGGTGGATTTGGTGTTGCAACAGACGCGCGCCAAATATGCCGAGTATGGCGTGAAGCACGATCCCTTCGTCATCGTAAAGGCCGATGCAGGCACTTATGGCATGGGCATCATGTCGGTGAAGGATGCCAGCGAAGTGCGTGACCTCAACCGCAAGCAACGCAACAAGATGGCTGTCGTCAAAGAGGGTATGCAGGTCTCCGATGTGTTGGTGCAAGAAGGTGTGTATACCTTTGAAGACCTGAACGGCGCAGTCGCCGAGCCTGTGGTGTACATGGTCGACCGTTACGTGGTCGGTGGTTTCTACCGTGTACATACCGATCGCGGCGTGGATGAGAACTTGAATGCACCTGGCATGCGCTTCGAGCCGCTGGCCTTCGAACAATGCTGCATCCTGCCCAATCCCGATTGCGCGCCGGACGATACGCCCAACCGCTTCTATGCCTACGGTGTGGTGGCGCGACTGGCGATGCTGGCGGCCTCCCTTGAATTGGAAGAACTGACGGCAGAATGATGCGCTTCGCTGTGTTGCTCTTGCTGAGCCTCTTGCTCAGCGCCTGTGGCAAAGAACCCATTTATCAGGAGCAGGGCTATGTGTTCGGCACACTGGTCGAGGTCACCGTGTTTGGCGTTGAAGAGACGCGTGCCCAGCAGGGCATCGCCGATGTGATGCACGAGTTCCAACGTCTGCATGACTTGCTACACGCGTGGAAACCTTCTGAATTGAGCTCACTGAACACAGCCATCGCGCAAGGCAAGCGTCAAACAGTCTCTCCCGAGTTAGCAGCGATGCTGCAAGACGCAGCGCAACTCACATCACAATCTGAAGGTCTGTTCAATTCGACCATCGGTGGCCTCATCCAGTCCTGGGGATTCCAGGCAGATGATTTCAAGGCCGTACTGCCCGATGAAAAGATAATCACTGTGCTGGTGAAGGAGAATCCCCAGATGAGTGACCTGACGTTCTCGGTCACCGAAGTGCAAAGCAAGAACAAGAATGTGAAGCTCGATCTCGGTGGATACGCCAAGGGTTATGCGCTAGATCGCGCAGCGACCATCCTCAAGCAACAAGGCATCAACCATGCGCTCATCAACATCGGCGGCAATGTGCTGGCACTCGGCTCACATGGCAAACGTCCGTGGCGCGTAGGCATCCAACATCCGCGCAAACCCGGTGCGTTGGCGACGTTGGAATTGCGCGATGGCGAGGCGGTCGGCACTTCGGGTGACTATCAGCGTTACTTCGAGATGGATGGGAAACGTTATTGCCATCTCATCGACCCGCGCAACGGTCACCCCGTTCAAGGCGTGCAGGCCGTCACCATCATCACCCACGGCGCTCGCGCTGGCTTGCTTTCCGATGCCTCCTCTAAGCCATTGTTCATCTCCGGTGTCTCTGGCTGGCGCACCGCCGCCAACAAGATGCAGCTCGACGAAGCATTACTCATCGATGCCGATGGTGTGGTCCACCTCACCGCCGCCATGCAGAAACGGCTAGAATTCACTGACAGCAAGACGTTACGGAATGTCGAACAATGAGTGACGACCGTATTCAACAGAACATAGACCGCTCCACTGCCCTCCACGCATTGAAGAAAGTGCGCGTACTGGTGGATGAGGCGAACGCCGAAGATGCAGCCAAGGAAAAGGCTTTGCGTTGGATGGCGCGTTATGGATGGTTGGTGTTGTTGCTCATCGCCGCGCTGGTCGCGCGTTTCTTAGGAGTCATCTGATGGCAGGGATATTGATCGTGGCGCACAACAAGCTGGGCGAAAGTCTGGCCGATTGCGTCAAACATGTATTGGGCGAAGTGCCTCCGTTCTTGAAGGTGTTGTCAGTCTATGCGGACGATGACCCCCAGCAGAAGCTCGCGGAAGGTCATGCGCTCATCCAAGAATTGAACAAAGGCAACGGCGTACTCATCCTCGCCGACATCTTCGGCGCGACACCGAGCAACGTGGCGCGCCAACTGTGTAAAGAAGAACACATCATGGGTGTGGCCGGCGTGAATCTGCCGATGTTGTTGCGCGTGGTGTGCCATCCCAACAAGACCATGCCCGAATTGGCACAGATCGCATTGAATGGCGGCCGCGAATGTATCGTGTTGATGGACTCAGAGAACTGAAAGACTAAAGATGCAGAATCAAGACGCACTCATCATCAATAAACTCGGCTTGCACGCGCGTGCCTCCGCCAAACTCACTCAACTTGCCTCACAGTATCCATGCGAAGTTTGGATGTCGCGCAACGGCAAGCGCATCAATGCCAAGAGCATCATGGGCGTGATGATGCTGGCTGCCGCCAAAGGAACGACCGTCTCCATCGAGACCAATGGTGAACGCGAAGAAGAGGCGATGACCGCCCTGCTCGCACTCATCAATGATTATTTCGGGGAAGGCGAATGACTTTCACCATACACGGCTTACCCGTTTCAAGTGGTATAGCCATCGGCCATGCGCATCTCGTTTCGCACACTTCGCTCGAAGTCGTGCATTACATGGTGCCCAAGAATCTGATCGTCGAAGAAGTAGCGCGTCTGGATGGTGCTCTCAAAACCACACGTGACGAATTGACCGCGCTGCGTGCGAATCGACCGCAACAAGCCGCTGCTGAGTTCGATGCCTTCCTTGATCTGCACCTGATGATCTTGGGCGACGAACACATCAGCCATGCCGCGCGCACCATGGTGGAGAAGGAACACTGCAACGCCGAGTGGGCATTGAAATCGCAAATGGATGAGTTGGTCGCGCAATTCGAAGCGTTCGATGACGAGTATCTGCGCGAACGCAAGACCGACGTCATCCAAGTCGTGGAGCGCGTGCTCAAGGTATTGAGCGGCCATCCCGGCCATCAACCACCCATCCCGCAACATGATTCCGAGATGGTCTTGGTAGCACACGACGTCAGCCCTGCCGACCTCATCCAACTCAAGCCGCATCAGTTCTGCTCCATCCTCACCGACCTGGGCGGTGCCACGTCGCATACCTCCATCGTCGCGCGTGGTCTGAACATCCCTTGCGTGGTCGGTCTGCACCATGCACGCGAGCTCATCAAAGACCGCGACATGCTCATCGTGGATGGCGAGCAGGGCGTGGTCATCGTCAACCCCGACAAGAACCTGCTGGCGGAATACAAACTGCGCCAGAGCCAGTGGATGTTGGAGAAGCAAAAGCTCAAACGCCTGCGCACCGCACGTGCCACCACGCTGGACGGCACGCGCATCGAGTTACAAGCCAACATCGAGATGCCCACCGATCTGCCGCAGGTGATGGAGAACGGCGCGTCAGGCGTCGGCCTGTTCCGCAGTGAGTTCCTCTTCCTCAATCGTGATGACCTGCCTGATGAAGAAGAGCAGTTCACTGCCTATCGCACCGTACTGGAAGGCATGGGCGAGATGCCCGTCACCATCCGCACTTACGACTTAGGTGCAGACAAACAACTGAAGGGTGTGACTCGCGTCGCTAGCAATCCTGCGTTGGGGTTACGTGCCATCCGCTTGTGCCTGGCCGAACCGCAACTGTTCCGCACACAGTTACGCGCATTGCTGCGCGCTTCCATCTACGGCAACTTGAAGATATTGGTGCCTATGTTGTCGGGGGCTTCGGAGATCACGCAGACCTTGCAGTTGATCGACGGTGTGAAGGCAGAATTGAAGAGTCAGGGTGTCACCTTCAAAGATGACGTGCCCATCGGCGGCATGATCGAGATACCTGCTGCTGCATTGGCATTGAACGTCTTCATCAAGAAGTTGGATTTCCTCTCCATCGGCACCAACGACTTGATCCAATACACCTTGGCGATCGACCGCACCGACGAAGAAGTGGCGCACCTGTATGACCCTTTACACCCTGCCGTTTTGCAACTGTTGGCTCACGTCATCGGTAGTGCGAACAAGGCCGAGGTTCCAGTATCGGTATGTGGAGAGATGGCGGGTGAACTGGCTTACACGCGCTTGTTACTCGGTATGGGCTTGCGTCAGTTCTCCATGCACCCAGCGCAGCTCTTGAGTAGTAAGCAACGTGTGCTCACCACCAGCCTGCCTGAGATCACCGCGCTCACGCAAAAGATATTGCGTGCGGATGACCCCATCAAGATCAACGAACTGCTGGATAGGTTGAACGCAGCCTAACCGCAAGAGCCTTCAGAAGGGCTCTCGGTTACAGGCTTTGCATCTTGCGTCGCCACCTGCGGTTGCGGTTCGTTGTTTTGTTGAGACCTGAGTTCAAACAGTTTCTCAGCCACTCCGCCTAATATCGCTGCGGGCAGGAACGCCCACAATTCCCAATTAGGCGCAGCGAGTAGCGCGACCGCTGGCCCTGGGCAATAACCACTGATCCCCCAACCGACCCCGAACAAGATCGCACCCAGAATGATCGAGCGATCGATATGTGTCTCTTTGGTGATGATGAACCGCTCGGCCAATAGCGGCTTCTCCCTCTTCAGGACGAAACGGAAGGTGATGACGGTGACGCCTACCGCACCGCCCAGAACGAACAACAGACTGGCATCCCATACGCCCGTCATATCAAGGAAGCTAAGCACTTTCTCTGGGTGAGTCATACCCGATAGCGCAAGGCCGAAACCAAATACCAAGCCCGCCACCAAACTCGCAAGATTCCGTTTCATCACACCACCCCGAACAAATGACGCACCACGAAGGTGGTGACGATAGCGGTGACCAAGAAGATGACCGTGGCCACCAAAGATCTCAGCGATAAACGTCCCAAGCCGCAGACACCGTGACCGCTGGTGCAGCCATTGCCCAACGATGTGCCGTAACCGACAAGGAATCCGCTCACCACCAATAACCAAGCAGGGAAGGTCTCGCGTGCGACTGGCACGTCGTCATACAAGGCGTAATACAAGGCCGCACCACCGACGACACCTCCAAGGAACAGGACGCGCCACAAGGCATCCCCTTGTTTGGAGAAGAACAATCTCCATAGGATGCCGCTGATGCCGGCAAGCCTGCCGTTGAGCCAAAGCAACAAGGTCGCCGCGACGCCGATAAGGACACCGCCGAGCAAAGAAGGGAGGAATGCAGAAAGACTCATGATCGTATGCGTCCACTTGTGAAGTTGCGCGGCATCTTATTAGTGAAACTTTTAGGCATCAAGTTATTTATAGCTATTTGTATATAACTATCAGGCATATTGTCCCTCTAGCTTTCGGGCCGCATAATTGACCATGACAGTTATCAAGGAGACACCATGAAACTACTCGGCTCGAACACCAGCCCCTACGTGCGCAAGGTAAGGCTGGCGCTACTGGAAAAGAACATCACACATGAATATGTCGTCGATCCGCCGACCGAACCCGGCAGCTTGGTATTACAGGTCAACCCACTCGGCCGTATCCCCGCGCTCATCCTCGATGACGGTTTCTGCGTCTTCGACTCGCCCGTCATCGCCGAATATGTGGACTCGCTGAACGATGCACCCATCCTCATCCCGCGTGACGACCCTGCGGCGAAGCTACGTGTTAAACGCTGGGAGGCCTTGGCCGACGGCATCATGGATTCCGCTGTCGTGGTGCGTAACGAAGTGCTACGCCCTCCCGAGAAACAACAAGCCTCAACTATCGAGATGCACAACACTGCCGTCAGCAAGGCGCTACGCTATGCCTCCGAATTGTTGGGAGAGAAACGTTGGTGCGAGGGTGATGTGCTCACACTGGCCGACCTCGCTTTGGTCAGTGCGTTGCTCTATCTCGACCTGCGCTTCGCAGAGCGTGATTGGCGCAGCGAGCATCCGAACTTGAAAGCCTTCTTCGAACGCGCCAGCGCACGCCGCAGCGTCATCACCGCAACGACGATCTAGCCCCTGCATGGCACGCCGCAAGCATTACCACGTCTATGTGATCGAGCTGTCGAAAGACGTGCTGTACGAAGGCAAGTTCAAAAAGTGCAATCCTGCTTACATCTCGGGCAAGCCCTGCGTCTATGTGGGCATGACTGGGCTCGACCCCGATATCCGTTTCGACAAACACAAAGCCGGCATCCAAGCCAATCGCTACGTCACCGACTACGGCCTGCACTTGTTGCCTGACCTCTACGAAGCCTTCAACCCGATGACTTATGACGAAGCGCGCGACAAAGAAGTGGACGTCGCCATCGATCTGCGCGAGGCAGGATTCGGCGTGTGGCAGGCTTGAGGACATATACCCCTGCAGCCTATGTAATTGACAGCTTTCAGCAAAACACGGACACTTCGCTCCGTGCCGATTTGAGTTCAGCTTGCGGGGCACGTAAAACATTCCAGCTAAAGCGAGTGAACCCGCTCTAGCCCCAAGCTGTGCGGGTTTTTATTTTTGGAGTTGCTTTGAGTTCATCGGTTGGAATCGTCAAGGCGCAACGCGCCACCTTCGACACACCGCTCACGTTTAAAAGTGGCGCGGTGTTGCCACGCTACGAGTTGATGTATGAGACCTACGGCACATTGAATGCCGACAAGTCCAACGCCATCCTCATCTGCCACGCGCTGTCGGGACATCACCACGTCGCGGGATACTACGCAGACGACACCAAGAACATCGGTTGGTGGGACAACATGGTGGGGCCGGGCAAACCCATCGACACACTTAAATTCTTCGTCATCGGGCTGAACAACCTCGGTGGTTGTCATGGTTCGACCGGCCCTTCCAGCATCGACCCAGCCACGGGCAAACCTTATGGCTCGTCCTTCCCTGTGGTCACTGTGGAAGACTGGGTCAACGCACAAGCTCGCTTGGCGGACCAACTCGGCATCCAACGTTTCGCCGCTATCGTCGGCGGCAGCTTGGGTGGCATGCAGGCCATGCAGTGGGCACTGGCGTATCCCGACCGCGTGGCACATGTGTTGGCTATCGCCACCGCGCCGCACCTCACCGCTCAGAACATCGCGTTCAACGACGTGGCCCGTAGCGCCATCCTGACCGACCCCGAATTCCACGGCGGTGATTTCTACCAGCACGGCGTCGTACCGACGCGCGGCTTGCGTTTGGCGCGCATGCTGGGACACATCACTTATCTTTCCGATGACGCGATGGCCGACAAGTTCGGACGTGAGTTGCGTCACGGTAAATTGAATTTCAGCTACGACATCGAGTTCCAGATCGAATCCTATCTGCGCTATCAGGGCGACAAGTTCGCCGCGTATTTCGATGCGAACACCTATCTGTTGATGACCAAGGCACTGGATTACTTCGACCCTGCGCGCGACCTCAACGGTGATCTGGATCGTGCTTTCTCCGCAGCGAAAGCCAAGTTCCTGGTGGTGTCGTTCACCACCGATTGGCGCTTCTCACCCGCACGCTCGCACGAGATCGTGCATGCCCTGCTACATAACCGCCTCGACGTGAGCTACGCCGAAGTCACCTCCGACCACGGCCATGATTCTTTCCTGATGGAAGACGCGCAGTACATGACCGTGATGAAGAACTATCTGGATCGCGTCGGAGAGGAGTGCAAACAATGAATACCTCCATCATCCAAGCCCGCCCCGACTACGCCGCCATCGCCGCATGGATACCGGAAGGCTCGGCCGTGCTTGATCTCGGTTGCGGCGACGGCAGCTTGTTGCGTTACCTGCGCGAGACCCGCAAGGTAGTGGGTTACGGCGTCGAGATCAGCGATGCCAATGTCGCCACCTGTATCGCCAACGGTGTGAACGTCATCCAGAACGATCTGGAATCCGGCCTCGCCGATTTCGAGAACGATGCATTCGATTTCGTCATCCTGTCGCAGACCTTGCAGGCGACGAAACACACCGAAGCCTTGGTGAACGAGATCCTGCGCGTCGGTCGCGAAGGCATCGTCAGCTTCCCCAACTTCGGTTTTTGGAAGAACCGCCTACAGGTGCTGAAAGGCAACATGCCCATCTCCGACGACATGCCCTACCAGTGGTACGACACGCCGAACGTTCATCTGTGTACCTTCAGCGATTTCGAGAACCTGTGTCACACCCATTCGGTACAGATCCTGGAACGTCAGGTGATGACAGCAGGCAGACGTGTCATCGCGTTCGCGAACCTGCTGGGCAGCATGGCGGTGTATCGCGTCAAGCGTGCCGCTTAACTGATGACAGTCTGGCAGCAACTCTTCACAAGGCGCATGCTCATCTGCGTGTTCACCGGCTTCGCATCCGGCCTGCCGCTGTTCCTGCTGTTCAACTTAGTTCCCGCTTGGCTGCGCAGCGAGCAGGTGGACCTCAAGACCATCGGACTGTTTGCGCTGATCCAGTTCCCCTACACTTGGAAATTCCTGTGGTCGCCCTTCCTCGACCGCTACGTGGTGCCGATACTCGGTCGCCGCCGTGGCTGGATGTTGCTCACGCAGATCGGTTTGCTAGCGACCATCGCCGCCATGGGCGGTTTCTCACCGAGCAGCGACCTCGTCACCATCGCTTGGATAGCCACCCTGCTCGCCGTGCTGAGCGCGACACAGGACATCGTACTCGACGCCTACCGGCGCGAATTGTTGAGCGACGTTGAACTGGGTCTGGGCAACGCCATCCACGTCAACGCCTACCGCATCGCCGGACTGGTGCCCGGTTCGCTGTCGCTAATCCTCGCCGACTTCCTACCGTGGAGCACGGTATTCATCATCACCGCACTGTTCATGCTGCCCGGCATCGCCATGACGCTGATGGTGAGCGAACCGCATCGCGCCTCGCCACCCAAGACGCTGCGCGAGGCGGTGGTGGAACCGTTCCATGAGTTCATCACGCGCAAAGGCTGGAACAGCGCGTTGCTGGTGTTGGCCTTCCTGTTGTTCTACAAACTCGGCGACAGCATGTGCACCGCGCTGGCGACGCCGTTCTATCTCGACATGGGCTTCACCAAGACCGACATCGGTCTCATCGCCAAGAACGCCGGCCTGTGGCCTTCCATCATCGGCGGCATGCTCGGCGGTCTGTGGATGGTGAAGATCGGTATCAACCGTGCGCTGTGGTTGTTCGGCGTGGTGCAAGTGGTATCCATCTTCGGCTTCGCGTGGCTCGCCTCGCACGGCCCCTTCACCGAGATCGGCGTCGCCGAACGCACCCAGCTCGCCATCGTCATCGGCATGGAAGCACTGGGCGTCGGCCTCGGCACCGTCGCCTTCGTCGCCTTCATCGCCCGCACCACCCACCCCGCCTACACCGCCACTCAGTTCGCGCTGTTCACTAGCTTGATGGCGATACCGCGCACCTTCGCCAATGCGGCGACGGGTTGGCTCGTGGAAGGGATGGGCTGGACGTTGTTCTTCCTGCTGTGCGCACTGCTGGCGATACCGGGGATGCTGTTGTTGTTGAAGGTTGCGCCGTGGGATGAGATAGAACAAAATTCACAGCAATAGACAGAAAATGTTTGGAGCATCTTGATTAAGATTAGAAATGGGCTAACCAATGGCAAGATTAAACCCGCCAACCAAAGGGAATATCATGAGGAATAGCCTTCTCAAAGCTGTAGCACTGACGCTATTTCTGTTAACTGGCTGCAGTGCAAACGTAACCAGACACGGCTATCAAATCGATCCAAAGAAACAAGTTGCTGAATGTGCCACCCCGATCAAGCTTAAAGCCGATCTGACAAATAGCGATATTCAAAAACTTGGCATGATTGATGTTTATGATGCCAACCTTGTTTCGGTAAATTGTGACGAGTCTATTGTTCTTGGCATGCTGAAAACGGATTCCTGCCACTTGGGGGCGGATATGATCAACATTACCGAAGAGAGACAACCAGACTACATTTTTTCTGTGTGTTACCGAGTAAAAGCTGACTTCATAAAATTTAAGTCCGCCCCGTCTTCAACTCTTCTCGCATCAGACCCTCAATATGATTGGGCTAAAGTACAAGCAAGAGGAGCCATCAGCAAACAAAAAGGAAATAACGCTTATTTCGGTGCCGTTGTTGGTGGTGCAGCAGGCGGTGCCGTTGGCGGAGCAGTAGCCATTGGGGCTAATGCATCACACTAGCAAGCGGTCAATGTCCGATTGGCATTGCATTTTATGGGTTTAAAACTAATTAGGTCAACTTCGCAATAGCTGCCTGTCCTGCACCTTCCCTAACACCACCTGCGCAACGATCGCCCCGATCAACGCCATCAACATATCTGACTGCGTATCCCACGCATAACCCTGTGTGCCGAGGAAGGCATCTGCTCCTTGGCCCATCATCTCTGCCGCTGCCCATTCGATGAGTTCGTAGCTGGCACTCACCGCTAGACAGCTGGCGAGCACCAGAGTAAACAGCAGCTTGCCTTGCTTCAACGGTGAGCTGCGTAGCAGCAGTTCACGGAACAACATGGCGGGGATGAAGCCTTGGGCGAGGTGGCCGATCTTGTCGTAGTTGTTGCGGGCGAAGCCGAACCAGTCTTGCATCCAGTAGCCCAGCGGCACTTCGGCATAGGTGTAATGGCCACCGACCATGAGGATGACTGCGTGCAGGAACAGCAGGCGATACAGCAGCGGGGTGAGGGTGTAGGTCTTGTAGGTAACGATGAGGATAGGCAGCGCAATGAAGATAGGCGCGGTCTCCATCCACCATGTGGCGTAGTCGTGCGGATGAAAAGCGGTGAGAGCGAGCAGGAGGATGCCTGCCACCATCAACACGATTGGTTCCTTGCTCTTCATGCTCAGTCCTCGTAGTCCACCATGAACGGTGCGTGGTCGCTGAAACGTTGTTCTTTGTAGATGCCGGTATGGATGGCTTTGGCGGCGATGGCGGGGGTGGCGACTTGGTAGTCCAAACGCCAACCGACGTCCTTCGCCCATGCTTGGCCACGGTTAGACCACCATGTGTAGGCTTCCAACTCGGGATGCAGTTTGCGGAACACGTCGATGAAGCCGACATCGTTGAACAACTTGGTGAGCCATGCACGCTCTTCGGGTAGGAAGCCGGAATTCTTCTTGTTGCCTTTCCAGTTCTTCAGGTCTTTCTCGGTGTGGGCGATGTTCCAATCTCCGCACACGATGATGTCTCTGCCGCTGGCAAACAGATTCCTCATGTGAGGCATGAAGGCTTCGAGGAATTTGAACTTCACGGCTTGGCGCTCTTCGCCGCTGGAGCCGGAAGGCAGATACAACGACACGACGCTGAGGTTGCCGAACTGTGCTTCGATGTAACGTCCTTCAAAGTCGAACTCGGGGATGCCTAGGCCGACGATGACGTTGTCCGGTTTGCGCTTGCAGTAGATGCCTACGCCGCTGTAACCCTTTTTCTCGGCATAGTGGAAGTAGCCGTGGTAACCGTGAGGGGTGAGCATGTCGGGTGTCATGTCCGGTGCTTGGGCTTTGAGTTCCTGCACACACAGGATGTCGGCATCTTGCTTGCCGAACCATTCGAGGAAGCCTTTGTTGTAGGCGGAGCGGATGCCGTTAAAGTTCAGGGTGATGATTCGCATGTTTCGAATTCCAATTCATCGGTGATACTGCGTTGGCTTCCTCGCAAACTCCTAGCCGTACTTTTTGTACTGTCTTCGTCGTTTGCTCGTCGCCGCCTTGTCTCGCCTTCGAATTGAAACTCGAAATTCAAGCGAGGCCGGCATTATAATGGCGGCTCTGTTCTAACTCTCTGCAAAGCTATCCATGCACGCTTACCGTCAAGATTTCATTCGCTTCGCTGTCGCACAGAATGTGTTGCGCTTCGGCGAGTTCCAAACCAAGGCGGGTCGTCTGTCGCCTTACTTCTTCAACTCGGGGTTGTTCCAAGACGGCGCGGCGTTGCGTGAGTTGTGCCAGTTCTACGCGCAGGCCATCCAGGCTTCAGGCATCAAGTTCGATATGTTGTTCGGCCCAGCCTACAAGGGCATCCCCTTGGTAGCGGGTACTTCCATCTCGCTGGCGGAGCAGGGGCGTAACGTGCCATATTGCTTTAACCGCAAGGAAGCGAAAGACCATGGCGAAGGCGGTACGACGGTGGGTGCAAAGCTGCAAGGCGATGTGCTCATCATCGACGATGTGATCTCGGCAGGTACGTCAGTGCGCGAATCCATCGAGTTGATCCGCGCTGCGGGGGCGACACCATGTGGTGTGGTCATCGCATTGGATCGTATGGAACGCGGCCAAGGTGAGCTGTCTGCGGTGCAGGAAGTGCACCAAAGCTACGGCATCCCCGTTGTATCCATCGCGTCGCTGCATGACCTGCTAGGATTCTTACAAGGGCAGGCCGACTTGGTGCAGAATCTGCACGCGGTGCAAACCTATCGTGACCGTTACGGAGTGAAATGATGATCGATTCGAAATTGTTGATGAGTGCTGCGGCTTTGTGTGCGGCGGTTTCTTTGAATGCGGAAGCCAAACTGTTCAAGTGGGTGGATAACAATGGTACGACCCACTACGGCGAGACCATCCCTCCCGAGTACGCCAATAAGGACGCAGTGAAACTGGAAAAGGGTCGTATCGAGAAGCGCGAGGACAAGAACGCGAACCAAAAAGCCGCGCAGAAAGATCCGGCTGCCGAGAAAGCTCGTATCGAAGCGGAGCGTCACGACAACGCATTGATCAACACTTACAGTTCCGAGAAGGAGATCGATCTGGCGCGTGACCGCAACTTACAACAGGTAGAAGCTCGTACAGGTAGCTTCTCCACCTTGCTCAAATCAGCTCAAGAGAACGAGGTATCGTTGCAAAAAGAAGCTGAGGGACTGGCCAAACAGGGTCGCAAGATTCCAAAATCTTTGGAGGAAGAACTGGTTGAGGCCAAGGCTCGCATCGTCAAACTACAAGGCGATCTGGATAACAGCCTTAAAGAGAATGAAGCGGTGAAGGCGCGCTATGAAGCAGACAAGATTCGCTACCGTGAACTGAAGGGTATCGTCACCCCCAAACAATAATTAAACTGCTGTAAATCCACGGGTTGCTGCATCGTAACGCAGCATCTGCCCGTGTTCGATGTCGAAGTACCACCCATGCAATGCGAGCTTGCCTGTCGCGACGCTCTCACTGATCCACTCGAACGTCATCAGGTTCTCTAAAGAACTTAGTATGGCTTGTTGTTCACAAGCACGTTCGCGATCCTCAAAAGAGGCCTCTGGTATCTCACTTTGTACTTTTTTCTGCGCTTGTTCAGCTAGGCGCATCCAGCTATTGATGTAGGTCTCTTGTCCGTTGGTCGCGTCATCACCTTGCAGCAAGGAACGTATACCACCGCAGTGGGCGTGCCCCAAGATGATGATGTGTTCGACTCCAAGGATACGTACGCCGTATTCCAGTGCGGCACTGGTACCGTGACGACCGCTACCGCGACTTTCGGCAGGAGGCACTAGATTGGCGACGTTGCGGATGACGAACAGGTCGCCAGGTGCGCAATCCAAAACTAGCGCGGGATCGACGCGTGAATCACAACAGGCAACAACCAATATCTTCGGAGTCTGCCCCTCTTGCACGAGTTGCTTGTAAAGAGCGTCCTCATCCGCGAAGTGCTGTTCGCGGAAACGGTGGAAACCTTGAATGAGGTCGTTGGGTGAGGTCATTCGCCTGTAAGGAGTCGCTGGGCTTCGCGATATTTGTCAGCCGTCCTTTGCAATACATCCGTCGGGATGCGAGGCGCAGGTGCTTGTTTGTTCCATCCGGATGCTTCTAACCAGTCGCGTACGAATTGCTTATCGAAGCTGGGTGGATTGCTGCCGACCTTGTATTGGTCAGCAGGCCAGAAGCGTGAGGAGTCTGGCGTAAGTGCCTCGTCGATGAGATACAGCGTGCCTGCCGCATCGGTGCCGAACTCGAACTTGGTGTCGGCGATGATGATGCCGCGCGTCAGCGCATAGTCAGCAGCCTGCGTATAGAGCGCGAGCGTGGCGTTCTTCACTTTTTCAGCCATATCTGCACCCAGCAGCTTCTTGGCTTCTTCGAACGAGATGTTCTCGTCATGTTCACCTACAGCCGCTTTGGTGGACGGAGTGAACAGGGGTTGCGGCAATTTCTGCGCCTCTTGCAGGCCAGCGGGTAACTGGATGCCGCACACGGCACCGGTCTTCTTGTAATCTTTCCAACCTGAACCCACCAAGTAGCCGCGCACGATGGCTTCGATGGGCAATGGCTTGAGTTTCTTGGTGACGAATGCGCGACCACGCACCTGCTCTTTTTCCGCTTCCGTCTTCACGACGGATTCTGGGTCGATACCGGACAGATGGTTAGGGATGACTCCGGCCAATTTCTTGAACCAGAAGTTGGATACCGCTGTCAGGACTTCTCCCTTGCCTGGAATAGGATCATCCAAGATCACATCAAAAGCCGATAGTCGATCCGTCTGCACGATGAGCAGATGGTCAGCATCCACTTCGTACAGGTCGCGCACCTTGCCACGGTGCAGGAATTTCAGGCTAGTCAGATTGGATTCATGCAAAGCAGACATCGCTACCTCGGTTTGCTAGGGAGCGGGGGAATACCCCCGACCGTTGAACGTGACAACGCCCTCGTTACCGAGGGCGTCGAGTTAAACATTACGCGCCTTTGTGATATCCCACTACGCGATCCACTTCGTTCTTGGAACCCAAGATGACTGGCACACGCTGATGCAGACCTTGTGGTTGCAATTCCATGATGCGCTCGCGACCAGTGGAGCTCACACCACCCGCTTGCTCAACGATGAACGACATCGGATTCGCTTCGTACAACAGACGCAACTTACCTGCTTTGCCTGCTTCTTTGGTGTCGAACGGATACATGAAGATACCGCCGCGAGTCAGGATACGGTGTACTTCTGCAACCATAGAAGCGACCCAACGCATGTTGAAGTTCTTCTCGCGGCCGCCGTCTTTACCCTTCATGCACTCGTCGACGTATTTCTGAACTGGCTTTTCCCAGTAACGTTGATTCGACATGTTGATGGCGAATTCAGCGGTATCGACGGGGATCTGCATGTTCGGGTGCGTCAGGAAGAAGTCGCCCACGTCACGATCCAAAGTGAAGCCGTTCACGCCGTTACCTGTCGTCAGGACCATCATGGTGTTGGGTCCGTACAGTGCATAACCTGCACACACTTGTTTTGTTCCTGGTTGCAAGAAATCGGCAGCTTTAGGATCTTTCACGCCTTCTGGGCAACGCAAGATGGAGAAGATGGTACCGACGGAGATGTTCACGTCGATGTTGGAAGAACCATCCAGTGGGTCGAAAGTGATCAGGTATTTGCCGCGTGGGTATTGCTTAGGGATCTCATACACGTCGTCCATCTCTTCGGAAGCCATGCCTGCCAAGTGTCCACTCCACTCGTTCGCTTTGATGAACACTTCGTTGGTGATGATGTCGAGCTTCTTTTGTGTCTCACCTTGTACGTTTTCGCTGCCTGCAGAACCCAACACGCCGATCAGCGCGCCTTTGTTCACATCGTGTGCGATCTGTTTACAAGCGGAAACGACATCGCTCAGTAGTCCTGTGAAATCGCCGCTGGCGTTCGGGATCTGGCGTTGTTCTTCGATGATGAATTGAATAAGGCTCTTGCTCATGCTGGTTTCTCCTCGTTGGTTTTCTAAATTTTGAACCGTGATTTTACTGCTTTTCCCGCTGTATCTCTATGGTTATCTGCCCCGCAAGGCAGCCCTTTTACTTCATTTGTTACCTAATTTCGCAAGCGCTTCATCTGCTGTTTGGTCATATCGTGCACGTTCTTTCTTCGCTGCCACTTCCAACGCTTGATTGATCTCAGGATATTTCAAAGCGAGGATACGTGCGGCTAGCATCGCTGCGTTCTTGGAACCATCCACCGCCACGGTTGCGACCGGAACACCGGGTGGCATCTGCACGGTGGCCAACAAGGCATCCAGACCAGACACCACACCACCGGACAGCGGCAAGCCGATCACGGGCAAACGGGTGTGGCCCGCGATGACGCCCGCCAGATGAGCAGCCATGCCCGCGCAACCGATCAACACTTGCACACCTTCTTTGTGTGCACGGTCGATGTAAGCAATGACCTTGTCTGGCGTTCGATGCGCCGAGGCCACCACGATCTCGCTGGCGATGCCCAAGTCGGTCAGGGTGTCGCGCACCTTAACCACGGTAGGCAGGTCATTGGGACTTCCAGTGAGGATACCCACCAACACTTTGCCGTTCGTCTTTTCCATAAGTTCTCCTGAAGGTTTTGAGGATTATTTTGTCAGTGAAATAAACAGTTCGGGCAGCCTCTCGGGCAATTGAGCGACATTGTCCACGATGGTGTATTGCTTGCCAAAGATGTCTGATACGTATTCATCTGCTTTAGGGTCAAGGTTGATGCAATAACTGTAGATGCCCTGTTGATCCAACTCTTTCACTGCTTGGCGTGCATCTTCGATGAGGATGCGACCATCTTTGCTGTCGATATCCGCGGGCTCTCCATCGGTGAGAATGAGCATCAGCTTCTTGTCTGCCTGTTGCTTTTCCAAGTAGTGCGCGGCATGGCGCATCGCCGCACCCATCCGTGTGGAGTAACTCGCTTCCATCGCGGCCAATCGTGATTTCACATTGTCATCCCACTGCTCGGTATAACCCTTGATGTGCAGGTAGCGCACATCGTGGCGAGTGTTGGAATGGAAACCTGCGATGGCGAACGGATCACCTAGTTTTTCCACCGCCCAACCCAAGATAGTGACGGCTTCTTGGCTCAGTTCTAGGATGGTCTGCTGGCTACCCGCCGCTTTTTCATTCAATGACTCTGACAAGTCGAGCAACAACATGACGGCGATGTTGCGCCCGTCGTTACGATGACTCATGTTGATACGCGTATCAGGTTGTGCACCACTCTTGTAGTCGATGAGCGAACGGATGGCGACATCTAGATCCAGTTCGCTACCTTCTTCCTGATAACGGATGCGCACCTTGTCCTGCGGCTTGAGCAGATCGAGTATCTTCTTCAGACGTTTGGCTAGACCGGCGTGTTTTTCCAGCAGTTTGTCGATGTCTGACGCCTTACCTTGCGGGTGCAGACCTTCGTACACGCTGACCCAATCGGGACGATAGCTTTGGCTGTTGTAGTCCCACTCGTGGTAGTGCCGCGGTGGCAGACCTTTCAGCTCTTCGCCTGGCTCTAACTTTCGATTTTGATCTGCCGCCACTTCCCCTTCATCGTCTTCTTCCATGAAGTACCACATATGTCGATTGTCATCGCGGAACCCTACTTCCGTATCTTTGAAGTGGGTCTTGGGCAAGTTGTCACTTTGCAAACGGGTACGCGCGATGAAGGTGACGGCGATATCAACCACGCTCTGTGTGCTCGATTCGCCTTGTTGCATCAACTCATGGAAACGACGCGCGAATTCGATGATGTGAATATTCTTGTATGGGTGGTTCGCATCCAGAATGGCGCGCGACAACATCGCCAAACGATGGCGCACACCCGATTCTTTCTCATGGTCACAGGCATCTTCAGCTGGAATAGGATGCAATGCAGTGAAGATTGAACGTAAGCCCGGATACTCGCGCATGGCCAAGAACTCCACTCGGCAATCTTCCAATACCTCCACTGCCATGCGCTGCGACGGGCTCAAGTTGTCAGCGGATATCGCTTTGGTCCATCTGCGATGTGCAATGATGTGTGCCAACGCGGCACGATAGCGGTCAATACCCGAAATGCCCTGAGCATCGTCATAGACATCAGGCAGGCGGATACCAAGTTGGTCGTAATAAGGTATAGGTTTGCGTAGTTCATCGAAAGCGCTGGAATACGGGATGAGCATGTCTTCGTCCTGCCATAAGCCGCGCATGTACATGCTCAACTTGCGGTCGTTATCTACCAGCAAGGTACCGTGACGTTCACGCTGCATCACAGCTTTACTGTCTGCCGATTGCAGACTGAAATATTCGACCTGGCGCTCGGGGTGGTCGTCATAAAAACGTACACCGTAATCCGCCCAGCTCTTCAACCCTGCCAAGGACAATTGACTCAACAGCACTGGGATCTGCTTGAACATCTCAGGCAGACCTGGGCTAGGGAATGTCTGGTGGATGCCGTGCACTGAACCCGTGGTGCGCTCCATCAGATCCAACGCGATAGAAAGATAATCACTGATCTGGTCGCGCGTCGGCAACCTGCGCGCAGTGACCGGCAACGATTGCAAGAATGGGACGATGGCTTTGCCGTTCGGAGATTTCCACATCTTGCGGATGAATAGCATGATGTCTTGCAGGCTATCTTCACCAATGGATCTCGCCACGCCTGGCCACTCTTCCAAGAAGATGAGGATTGGCTCAGCGCCACGACCCATCTTGCCGAGGAATCGTGCGTGCTCGATGTAAGCATCTATCCCATCGTTGGATAACTTCGTGATAGCTTCCTGCATACACTCCGGAAACACTTCCGCCACGCGCGGGAAGCCACAATCCAGATTCTTCCAGTAGGATTGCAGTTCAGCGGGGATGTCTACAACAGGAGTTGCCATGACTTATGCGAATGTCGCAGCGATGGCGTGATCCAATGTGTCGCGGATGTCAGCATCGTCGGTGATCGGACGAACCAAGGCCATACGGCACGCCGCTTTGGCTTCGACACCACCCTTGATCAGCGTGGCTGCGTACACCAACAGGCGCGTAGAGATACCTTCGTCCAGCCCATGACCTTTTAGGTTGCGAGCAGCTTGTCCGATCTTCACCAGCTTTGCTGCCAATTCAATTTCGATCCCTGCTTCTTTGCTCAAGATCTCAGACTCCACCTTCGCTTCTGGATAGTCGAACTCGAACGCGGTGAAACGTTGCTTGGTGGATTGCTTCAAGTCTTTCATCAGACTTTGATAGCCAGGGTTGTACGAGATGACCAATTGGAAATCGGGGTGCGCCTCGATCAGTTCGCCCTTCTTATCCAATGGCAAGGTACGACGGTGGTCGGTCAGAGGGTGGATCACCACAGTGGTATCCTGACGTGCTTCAACGATCTCATCCAAGTAGCAGATGGCGCCGATGCGCGCTGCTGTGGTGAGTGGACCATCCAACCAACGTGTGCCGTTGGCATCCAGAAGATAGCGCCCTACAAGGTCGCTCGCGGTCATGTCTTCGTTGCATGCCACAGTGATCAGTGGCTTGTTGAGTTTCCATGCCATGTATTCGATAAAGCGCGATTTGCCGCAGCCTGTCGGGCCTTTCACCATCACAGGGAGACGCGCTGCGTAGGCTGCTTCATACAGCGTCACTTCATCGCTTTGCGCCTGATAGAAAGGTTCTTTGCCGACTTTGTATTGATCTTTATTTGTCATTTTTGACTCCTGTTCCGCGTGTGACCCCACACGCCAAACGGTATTGAATCTTGGAAAAAAACGCCCCCATCGTGTGGGGGCGCGTTTTTACTTCTTTCGATACAAGCGAGCTTACTTGTGTACGCCCAGTTTTTCGCGCCATCCTGGATAGATCTTGTCCGCGTCTTTCGGGAAAGACTCGAATGCACGTGCGAACTCTTTGTGCTCTTTCGCGTACTGGATCGGATCTGCACCCGACTTCCAGCAATCGTAAGCTTGACGCAGAGAGATCGCGCCAGCAGCTGGGGAGTCGATGTGACCGTAAGATCCGCCGCCTGCTGTGTTGATCACGTTACCGTGGCCCAAGTTCTCGAAGAAGCCTGGCAGGCGCAACGCGTTCATACCGCCAGAGATGATCGGGGTCGTTGGCTTCATGCCGTACCACTCTTGATGGTAGAACGGACCCATGCAGCTGTCGCGCTCGATCATGTAAGCGATGATACGGTCGTCTTTACCGCCTTCCATCTTGCCGAAGCCCATCGTACCTACGTGGATACCGGAAGCACCTTGCAGACGGGACATCTTAGCCAATACGAATGCTGTGTAGCCGCGCTTGGAAGAAGGAGAAGTCACCGCACCGTGACCTGCGCGATGGTAGTGCAAATACTGACCAGCGTATTGACGACGAGCCGTTGTAACCATACCTGGGCCGCCAACATAACCGTCAACCAAGAATGCCAACTTGTCTGCATCTGGGCCGAATGTCTCAAGTGCGAAGTCAGCACGTGCACACATTTCGTAGTGGTCGTCAGCAGTGATGTTCATGGAGAACAACTTGGCTTGACCTGTTTCGTCTTGCGCGCGCTTCATCGAGTCGTAAACGAGTGGCAATACTTTCTTGATTGGGCAGAAAGTTTGGTTACCTTGTGGCTCGTCGTTCTTGATGAAGTCGCCACCCAACCAGAATTGGTATGCTGCCTTAGCGAAAGGCTCGGGACGCAGGCCCAACTTAGGCTTGATGATGGTGCCTGAGATGTAACCACCGTCCTTGACTGGACGACCCAAGATGCGCCACAGGTTAGAGATGTCTACTGCTGGACCGTCGAACAATTGCAACATGCGAGGTGGGACCCAGAAGTCTTGCATCTGCAAGTTTTCTACGTCGCCCATACCTTGGTTGTTACCGATCGCCAAGGTCAGGAAAGAAACGATCATGGCGCGACCATCAGTCACGTTGCGGTCGAACAATTCGTTCGGGTAAGCCACCTTCATGATGCCCTTGGCTTCGTCAATGAAATACACCAGCGCGTCAACGCCCTTGGTGAAATCGTCTGTCGTAGAAACTTCAACGTTGGTGCCTGTAGAAGATTCAGCTGCGATGTGTGCCGCTACTTCTAGATATCCGTAACCCTTTGCTGGGGTCATAGTGTAAGCAACCAGAATATGCTTACCGTTTTTGATCAGTTCTGCTTCATCCAAGCTCAGATCTGCATAACGATTTGATTGATCCATTGTTTTCTCCTCTTGTCGTTGAAATGTTCTTGCTACGGTTTGAACTTTACGGCCTTGCTACTATAAATAACAGTCAAACATTTTTATCGGAACCATAAGGAAAGCTTATGGTATAAAATCTCGCCATCATGCTGCCATTGAGTTTGCGACAACTTCAGGTCTTCGAGAGCGTAGCGCGCCATTTGAACCATTCGCGCGCCGCAGCAGAGTTGTTCCTATCGCAACCAGCGGTATCCATGCAGATCAAGCAGGCTGAACAGACTATCGGAATGCCCTTGTTCGAGCAAGTAGGAAAGAGGCTATTTCTGACGGAAGCTGGACGAGAGATGCTGCACTACGCGCGTTCCATCATCTTATTGATGCAGGAGATGGAAACTGTGTTCGACGAGATGAAGGGCTTAGAGCACGGGCATCTCGATATCGCAGTAGTGAGTACGGCCAATTATTTCATGCCGCAGTTGCTGGCTAAGTTCATCCAAGCACATCCCAAGATCAAGGTGAGTCTTTCGGTCGCCAACCGCGATGCTGTCATCAAACAGCTGGAGGACAACAGCGCCGATCTTGCCATCATGGGCCAACCTCCCGAAGGTACCGACATGGTGGCGCAGCCTTTCATGGAAAACCCCTTGGTCGTCATCGCTGCACCCACACACCCGCTTTCTTTGGCGACTCATATCCAAGCCAAGCAGTTGGTGAAAGAGACCTTTTTGTTACGCGAACAAGGTTCTGGAACGCGTGGCGTGGTCGAGCGTTTCTTTGCCAGCCACAAGCTGCCACTCCCCGCTCACATGGCGATGGACACCAACGAAGCCATCAAGCAATCAGTGCAAGCGGGAATGGGCATCGGCATCATTTCCAGTCATGGCATCGAATTAGAACTCCAAACTAAACGACTGGTGGTGCTGGATGTCGATCACTTCCCCATCGTGCGTCATTGGTACATCGTGCATCGCAAAGATAAGCGTGCGTCTGTTGCCGCACAAGAATTAGCTCGTTTCTTAGCGGAGGATTCACAAAACAGGGTGATCAGCCTTACACCAGACGCACCAAAGAAACCAACCCTAGCGTCAAAATTGGCTAAATGATTGTCCAAACAGGGTCAGACCTGTACAGTTAGACACTCAAGCGACTTGGGCTAGATACAAAATGAGCAAAGAAATACTAGATTTTCTAAAAAAGAACGGCGAACGCCTCGATTCCGAGATCGCAGAAGCGATGGGAATCTCCCTAGCTAGCGCACGCACGCAACTGGCAGAACTCGCTGCAAAAGGCGAGATCATGGCTTGTCACTCCACTCGCTTCGACGCTAAAGGCAAAAAGATCGAGGGCATCAAATGCCGTTTGGCTGGCTTCATCCCGCCTGCAGCACCGGGGCGTAAATCTAAATCGCAGTTGAAGTTATCGTAAAGTTGCAGCAACGGCCTTGCCCTAACTACCTAGCAGGATATCCGCCCGCACTGACGACTCAAGTGCGGCATGCCATCGAGCAAGACACTTTCGGTTCACTCCTCAAAACAAGGTATCCGCTCGTTCACGAAGTGCGCACCGACAAGTCTTTATACGACTTCGTTGCAGCCATCAAGGCTCAGCGACTGCGCAATACTGAGCCTTTGAGTCGCGTCGAATTCGATAGCAAGTTACACATCCTAAAGAACGCGCTAGGCACGCACTCCACCATCTTGCGCGTGCAGGGCGGCAAACTCAAAGCTAAACGCGTACTCCGCGTGGCCTCTCTCTTCAAAGAGATGCCGGAAGCTTTCCTGCGCATGATCGTGGTGCACGAATTGGCACACTTGAAGGAGCGCGAACACAACAAAGCTTTCTATCAATTGTGTCGGCATATGGAACCAGAGTACGCGCAACTGGAATTCGAGCTGCGCGCCTATCTGACTTATCTGGATGCAGGTGGTACACCCCTGTGGTCAGTCACCGACAGGATCAGTCCTCCAACGACCTGACCTTCACCGTCTTCCCCTTCACTTTACCTGCTGATAGTTTTTTCACGGCGTCGCGCGCGATGTTGCGGGCAACGGCAACATAAGTAGACATATCCGTCACGTTTATCTTACCCACTTGTTCACGTGTGAAGCCTGCTTCGCCAGTGAGCGCTCCCAACACGTCCCCAGGACGGATCTTTTCTTTACGGCCACCAAGGATCTGCAGGGTCACCATGGGTGGTACCAAGCGCGCATCGTTGGTGGTCTTTAGTTCTTCCACGAGATGCCACTCGGGTTCGCTGCCCATCATCTTGGCGATGCAATCAACGCGATACATGTCGGCGGGCGTGCAGATACTAAACGCCCAACCGTCTTCGTCTGCACGTCCTGTACGTCCGATACGGTGGATATGGATCTCAGGATCAGGCGTGACATCCACGTTGATGACGGCTTCAAGTTGCGCGATATCCAAACCACGTGCTGCCACATCGGTCGCGACCAATACCGAACAACTGCGGTTGGCGAACTGGATCAGTACCTGATCGCGCTCGCGTTGCTCCAGATCACCATTCAAGGTCAACGCTTTGATACCGTGCGATTGCAATACATCCAACAGGTCGCGGCACTGTTGTTTCGTATTACAAAAGGCCAGCGTGCTGACGGGACGGAAATGTTTGAGCAAGGTCGCTACCGTTTGCAGGCGCTCACCTTCGCTCACTTCATAAAAACGTTGGCGGATCTTGCTGGCTTCGTGCTTCTCTTCTAGTGTGATCTGCTGCGGCTCTCGCATGAATTTCTTCGCCAGCCCTGCGATGCCTTCGGGATAAGTCGCCGAGAACAACATGGTCTGACGTTGCGCTGGACAGTGTTTGATGACGAATGCGATGTCATCGTAAAAGCCCATGTCTAACATACGGTCCGCCTCATCCAGCACCAAGGTATCGAGCGCTTCCAGATTCAAGCTGCCACGCTCCAGATGGTCCATGATACGTCCCGGTGTGCCAACGACGATGTGCGCGCCGTGCTCCAGACTTTCGCGTTGCGGACGCATGGTGGCACCGCCACATAAGGACAATATCTTGATGTTGTCGGCGAAGCGCGCCAAGCGACGCAACTCTTGTGTGACTTGGTCGGCCAGTTCGCGCGTGGGACACAGTACCATCGCCTGTACGGCAAAACGTCGTGGGTTGAGCTTGGTGAGCAGAGGCAAAGAAAACGCTGCTGTCTTACCACTACCGGTCTTGGCTTGTGCGATGAGATCCTTGCCCGCCAACGTGATGGGTAGGCTCGCCGCTTGGATGGGGGTCATCGTACGATATTCGAGCTGTTCCAATATCGCCAACATCGATGGCGACAGCGGCAATTCCCTGAACGAGCGGCTAGTTTCGGATGGGGGAGTAGGGGGGATATTTTTTGTCATACGCGATTATCCCTGTCTAGGCGCATGCTTGCCTGAGATTTTTACCTGATGCACCAACCTGATATAGTGATGTCACTTTGACTACTCGGCTTGATGCGATGAAAAAGACCACTCCAGACAACGCCCGACTTGACCGCATCGTTGCTGAAGCACGACAACAGCGTGAGACGCGCGAAGCAGGCTACCGCGAGCAGGCACTCAAATTGTTTCCGTGGATATGTGGCCGCTGCGGTCGCGAATTCTCAGGCACCCGACTACGCGAATTGACCGTTCATCATAAAGATTCGAACCACGATAACAATCCACCTGACGGAAGCAACTGGGAGTTGCTATGCCTGTACTGTCATGACAACGAACATGCGCGCATCTTGGATGAGACCGTTCGGGATAGAACCAAGGATAAGCAGGCCATCGCCACCCACAATCCCTTTGCTGATTTGAAATCTTTGCTCAAGAAAGACAAGGATTGAAAATCATCTCAATATCGTTTCACCACAAACAAAAAGCGACCCGAAGGTCGCTTTTTGTTTGATGCAGACGCCTTTTCTTACTTAACGATCGCGTTCAATTCTCCTTTAGCGTAGCGTGTCGCCATCGCATCTAGGGAAATCGCTTTGATCTTGCCAGCTTGGCCAGCGGAACCGAATGCCTCGTAACGCGCGACGCAGATCGCTTTCATCGCCTTGGTGGTCTCGGCCAAAAACTTGCGTGGATCGAAGTCCTTTGGATTCTGCGCCAAATAGCGACGTGTCGCACCCGTAGAAGCCATGCGCAGATCGGTGTCGATGTTCACTTTACGCACGCCGTGCTTGATGCCTTCGACGATCTCTTCGACTGGTACGCCGTAAGTCTGTGGCATCTGGCCGCCGAATTCGTTGATGATCTTCAGCCACTCTTGAGGAACGGAAGACGAACCGTGCATCACGAGGTGAGTGTTAGGGATACGTGCGTGGATCTCCTTGATGCGGCTGATCGCCAAGGTGTCGCCTGTGGGCGGCTTGGTGAACTTGTACGCGCCGTGGGAAGTACCGATCGCGATCGCCAATGCATCGACTTGTGTCAGCTTGACGAACTCAGCAGCTTCATCTGGGTCGGTCAACAGTTGGTCGTGGCTCAGAACGCCTTCAGCACCGTGGCCGTCTTCCTTCTCACCGTGGCCGGATTCCAAAGAACCCAAGCAACCCAGTTCGCCTTCGACGGATACACCGACTGCGTGGGACATCTCAACCACGCGGCGGGAGATGTTGACGTTGTATTCGAAAGAAGAGGGTGTCTTGCCGTCGGTCATCAAAGAACCGTCCATCATCACGCTGGAGAAGCCGGAGCGGATGGCATTGATACAAACGGCTTCAGATGCGCCGTGGTCTTGGTGCATGACGACTGGGATGTGCGGATACATCTCGACAGCCGCTTCGATAAGGTGACGCAAGAATGGCTCACCGGCGTACTTACGCGCGCCAGCAGAACCTTGCATGATCACTGGGCTGTTGCATTGATCAGCCGCTTCCATGATCGCTTTGACTTGTTCCAAGTTGTTCACGTTGAACGCCGGCAAGCCATAGCTATGCTCGGCAGCGTGATCGAGTAGTTGACGCAGGGATACGAGTGCCATATTTCCTCCTGATTAAAATTAATTACGAATCGATTCAGTGATGCAGTTTAGTTTCTATCTGTGTCACGCTCAACCACTTAGCTCTTACGGTGATCGCCCACACGCACGATCTTCATCGTGTTGGTATGACCGGCTTTGCCGACGGCTTCGCCAACTGTGATCACGATCATGTCGCCTTCTTGTACCCAGCCTTTATCCACTAAAGTCTGCTCCGCATTGAGCATCTCTTGGGATTGGTCTTTGGCTGCGGAATGGAACACCACGGGATGCACACCGCTGAACAAGGTGACCTTGGTCAAGGTCTCTTGTACAGGTGTCATAGCGAAGATCGGCACACCTGCACTCATACGAGACATCCACAATGGCGTGGAACCCGATTGAGTCAAGGCCACGATGGCTTTCACTTTGAAGTGGGACGCAGCGTACAAAGCAGACATCGCGATGGATTGATCGATCCGCGTGAACTTCTGCGTGATCGTGCGACGATCAACCGCGTGATGTTCATCTTCACGCTCCGCACTGAGGCAGATACGTGCCATAGCTTCGATGGTCTCGACTGGATAGTCGCCCACCGCAGTCTCTGCTGACAACATCACGGCATCAGTACCGTCCAATACTGCGTTCGCCACGTCGGATACTTCAGCACGAGTCGGGATCGGCGCGGTGATCATAGACTCCATCATCTGAGTCGCTGTGATGGCGAGCTTGTTACGCTCACGTGCCATCTTGATCATCTTCTTTTGCAGACCCGGAACTGCCGCATCGCCGACTTCCACGCTCAGATCGCCACGCGCCACCATGATGGCGTCGGAAGCATCAATGATCTCAGCCAGAACCGGGATCGCTTCCGCACGTTCGATCTTAGCCAACAGCATCGCTTTACCACCCGCCGCATGCATCAATGTGCGGGCCAGCTTCATGTCATCCGCGCAACGCGGGAAGGACACGGCCAGATAGTCCGCCTTGATCAGTGCGGCTGTCTTGATGTCTTCTTTGTCTTTGTCGGTCAACGCAGGCGCAGTCAATCCTCCGCCCTTGCGATTGATACCCTTGTTGTTGGACAACACACCGCCACGCACCACGACACAATGCACTTCAGTGCCCTTGACGCTAGTGACATGAAATTCCAACAAGCCGTCGTTCAACAAGAGGACCGTGCCTTTTTCAACATCATTTGGCAGTTCTTTGTAGTCCAGTCCGACGCGCTCTTGATTTCCCAATCCATCCAGCGATGCATCGAGGATGAAGGCATCGCCTTTGTTCAAAACGATCTTGTCGTTCTGGAACTTGCGCACACGGATCTTCGGTCCTTGCAAGTCAGCCAAGATACCCACGGTACGGCCTACTGCTGCCGCTGCCGCACGTACGGTGTCCGCGCGCTTCATGTGATCTTGAGCTGAACCATGGGAGAAATTCATCCGCACCAGATCGACTCCAGCGCGGATCATTGCCTCAAGGACTTTTTGATCGCTGGATGCAGGGCCCAGCGTTGCAACTATTTTTGTTCTACGCAGCATGTGATTCCTAGTTAATTAAGACTTTGCGCGCTCTTCCAGAATCGCCACGGCAGGCAATGTCTTGCCTTCGAGGAACTCAAGGAATGCACCGCCCGCAGTTGAAATGTAAGACACTTTGTCATAGATGTCGTACTTTTGGATCGCAGCGATGGTGTCGCCGCCGCCCGCCAAGGTGAATGCCTTGGTGTTGGCGATCGCCATTGCGATGGTCTTGGTGCCTTCGCCGAATTGGTCGAACTCGAACACACCGACTGGACCGTTCCAAACCACGGTACCTGCGTTCATGATGATGTCAGCCAATTCTTGTGCAGACTTAGGACCGATGTCGAAGATCATTTCGTCTTCGGCGACATCCTTCGCGTCTTTCAAGATCGCTGGGGTGTTCTCGTTGCCAGGAACAAAAGGAGCAGCCTTACCCACGACGACGTCAGTTGCGATGGGAATGGATGCGCCGCGAGCAGTCATCTTGGCGATCAACGCTTGCGCAGTCGGCACCAGATCGTTCTCGCACAGAGACTTGCCCACTGGGTGGCCCGTCGCCTTCAAGAAGGTGTTAGCGATACCACCGCCCACTACCAATTGTTCGCACTTCTCAGACAGGGATTCCAAAACGGTCAGCTTGGTAGAGACCTTGGAGCCACCAACGATCGCGACCATTGGACGTGCTGGGCTCAACAACGCCTTGGTCAGCGCTTCCAATTCTTCAGTCAACAAGATGCCTGCAGCAGCAACGGGAGCGAACTTCGCTACGCCGTGTGTCGAGGCTTCAGCACGGTGAGCCGTACCGAATGCGTCCATCACGAACACGTCACACAATGCGGCATACTTCTTTGCCAATTCGTCGGTGCTCTTCTTTTCGCCTTTGTTGAAGCGGCAGTTCTCTAGCAGAACCAATTCGCCTTCAGCGACTTGGAAACCTCCATCTACCCAATCCTTGATCAGACGTACGGGCTTGCCCAACTTGTTGGCGATCGTGTCAGCTACTGGCTTGAGAGAGTTCTCTTCGGAATAGACGCCTTCTTCGGGACGGCCCAAGTGGGAAGTCACCATCACTTTTGCGCCAGCCTTCAGCGCAGCATTGATGGTCGCCATGGAAGCGGTGATACGTGCATCGGATGTAACTTTGCCGTCTTTGACGGGCACATTCAGATCAGAGCGGATGAGGACGCGTTTGCCCTTCAGATCCAGATCGGTCATTTTGATAACAGACATGATTTTTCCTTTGAACTAAGTGAAAAGGGCTGGCATTGCCAGCCCTGAATCAGGCGAATTACTTAGCGACGTGACGAACCAAACGCATCAAGTTGCAGGTATAGCCATACTCGTTGTCATACCAAGCGACCACTTTGACGAAGGTCGGATCCAGCGCGATGCCAGCTTCTGCATCGAACACAGAAGGTTGTGCACAACCACGGAAGTCAGTGGAGACCACTTTCTCATCGGTGTAACCCAGCACGCCTTTCAATGGACCGTTTTCAGACGCTGCCTTCATCGCCTTACAGATCTCGTCGTAGGTTGCTGGCTTGTTCAACTCGACAGTCAGATCAACCACAGAAACGTCAGAAGTGGGTACGCGGAATGCCATTCCCGTCAATTTCTTGTTCAGTTCTGGAATCACCACGCCAACAGCCTTAGCTGCGCCAGTGGAAGAAGGGATGATGTTTTCCAAGATACCGCGACCGCCGCGCCAATCTTTGTTGGATGGGCCGTCAACCGTCTTTTGTGTCGCTGTCGCAGCGTGAACAGTCGTCATCAGGCCGCGTTTGATGCCGAATGTGTCGTTCAACACTTTAGCGACTGGAGCCAAACCGTTGGTTGTGCAAGACGCTGCAGAAACGATGTTCTCGCCCTTGTAATTCTCGTGGTTCACACCATAGACGAACATCGGTGATGTGTCTTTGCAAGGAGCAGACATCACCACTTTTTTAGCGCCTGCCTTGATGTGAGCTTCGCAAGTCTCTTGGGTCAAGAAGAAACCGGTACATTCGATGACGATGTCTGCACCAGCTTCGTTCCACTTCAGATTCGCTGGGTCGCGCTCTGCTGTCAGGCGGATCTTCTTGCCATTCACGACCAGATTGCTACCGTCGACCTTCACGTCGCCATTGAAGCGACCATGTACGGAGTCGTACTTCAGCATGTAGGCCAAGTAATCCGGCTCAAGCAGGTCGTTGATCGCAACGACTTCGATCTCTGGGAAATCTTTAGCTGCTGCACGGAACACCATACGACCGATACGACCGAAACCATTGATACCAACTTTGATAGCCATTGTTTTCTCTCCCGTTTAGTTAATTAATCTTGTGTTGCGTTACAGCACGCTCTTTACAGTCTTCACCACGTTCTCAACGGTGAAGCCGAAATGCTTGAACAATTCTGGTGCGGGTGCTGATTCGCCGAAGCAATCCATGCCGATGACTGCACCATCCAAACCAACGTATTTGTACCAACCGCTGGTCACACCAGCTTCGACTGCGACGCGCTTCACACCCTTTGTCAGGACGCTGTCTTTGTAAGCTTGTTCTTGTGCGTCGAATACGTTGGTGCAAGGCATGGAGACCACACGTACGTTGATGCCTTCGGCTGCCAACGTCGCTTGAGCCTTCATCGCCAAGTCCACTTCGGAACCGGTTGCGATGATGATCGCTTGGGCCTTACCGCCTGCCGCTTCAGACAGCACATAACCACCCTTGCGGATGTTGGCGATCTGCGCTGCATCACGTTTTTGGAATTGCAGGTTCTGACGGCTGAAGATCAAGCTGGAAGGACCGCTTTTACGCTCGACCGCAGCGACCCAAGACACAGCAGATTCAACGGTGTCGCAAGGACGCCATGTCTCCATGTTAGGGATGTAACGCAGCGTCGCGGTTTGTTCAACGGGTTGGTGAGTCGGACCGTCTTCGCCCAGACCGATAGAGTCGTGTGTGAACACATAGATCACGCGTTGTTTCATCAGTGCGGACATGCGCAACGCATTGCGTGCGTACTCGGAGAACATCAGGAAGGTGCCGCCGAAGGGCAACAAGCCACCGTGAAGTGCCATACCGTTCATGATGTGCGACATACCGAACTCACGTACACCGTAGCTGATGTAGTTACCGGTGGACTTACCAGACACGTGCTTAGCACCCACCCAGTTAGTCAGGTTAGAACCGGTCAAGTCAGCAGAACCACCCAAGAACTCTGGCAATGCAGGTTGCAAGGCATTGATCGCGTTTTGCGATGCTTTACGTGTTGCGATAGTTTCGGCCTTGGTGTTGATGTCAGCGATCGCTTTGGCAGCGTGGTCAGCCCAGTTCGCTGGCAGGTCACCCTTCATGCGGCGCTCGAATTCTGCAGCCTCTTTCGGGAATGCAGCACGGTATGCCGCAAACTTCTTGTTCCACTCGCCTTCCAGTGCTGCGCCCTTTGCCTTCGCATCCCAAGCTTCGTACACGTGCTTTGGGATCTCGAACGGTGGGTAGTTCCAGCCGATGTGCGCGCGAGTCGCTGCGACTTCCGCATCGCCCAAAGCGGCGCCGTGGACATCGTGGCTATCTTGCTTGTTAGGAGAACCTGCACCAATAATCGTCTTGCAGCAGATCAAAGATGGCTTGTCGGTCACCGCCTTGGCAGCTTGCACAGCCGCTTCGATAGCAGTTTGGTCATGGCCTTGTACGTTGGCGATGACGTGCCAGCCGTAGGCTTCGAAACGCTTTGCAGTATCGTCAGTGAACCAACCAGGTGTGTGGCCGTCGATAGAGATCTGATTGTCATCCCAGAATGCGATCAGCTTGCCCAGACCCCATGTACCTGCCAATGCGCAAGCTTCGTGGGAGATACCTTCCATCATGCAGCCGTCACCCATGAACACATAGGTATGGTGGTTGACGATCTCATGACCTGGCTTGTTGAACTCAGCCGCCAACAACTTTTCAGCCATCGCGAAACCGACTGCGTTAGTGATACCTTGACCCAATGGGCCAGTCGTTGTCTCTACGCCAACGGTATAGCCGAACTCTGGATGGCCAGGTGTCTTGGAGTGCATCTGACGGAAGCGCTTCAGCTCGTCCATCGGCAAGTCGTAACCTGTGAGGTGTAGCAAGGAGTAGATCAACATTGAACCGTGGCCGTTCGATTGTACGAAACGATCGCGATCGGCCCACTTTGGATTCGTTGGATTGTGGCGCATATGACCACGCCATACGACATCGGCGATCTCTGCCATGCCCATAGGCGCGCCTGGGTGGCCGGAATTTGCTTTTTGAACTGCGTCCACTGCCAGCATGCGAATCGCGCCGGTGATGTCGTTAAATTTGGGTGGGTTTACGTTGCGCGCTGCTGACATTTCCAATCTCCTCCGAAGAAACTTACTGAATTGAGCACAGGTTTATTGCATTTAAGGCCGACGATTATGCCTCAACGGCGGGGGTTTGGGCAACCTGAGCATACCCCTAGGCTTTAGTATGGAACCTTACAATTTATCCTCACCTGCCCGTTTTGGGGGTTTTATGCCGAGTTGTTTCAGTTTGCGATAGAGGTGGGTACGTTCGATACCGATCTTGTCTGCGACATCTGCAATATTGCCTGCTGACTGACTGATATGGTGGCTCAGATACAAGAAGTCGAAACGTTCCCTCGCTTCTCGGAAGGGCATCTCGAGGTCCAGTTCAAGCTTCATCTTTCCATTATCAGCAATCGTATCTGACTGGGGAGTCGGCCGACTCGGTGGTGCAATCGCGCTCTGTTGCAGGACCTGTGCCACAGTAGCTAACAACTTTTTCAGCGCGATAGGCTTTTCCAAGAAATCGACTGCCCCGATGCGTGTCGCTTCGAGCGCCGTCTCGATCGTGCCGTGCCCCGACATCATGATGACCGGCATTGTGAGTTTGTCTTGCGCCACCCATTCTTTCAACAACGTCAGACCATCCGTGTCTGGCATCCAGATGTCCAACAAGACGATATCGGGAGAGTGTTGCTCGAGCATGATGCGTGCTTGCGCCGCATTCTCTGCAAGGTGAACGCCATACCCTTCGTCAAACAGGATCTCAGATAACAATTCGCGGATCCCGCCCTCGTCATCTACCACCAATATGTTCTTTGTTGTCATGCTGACTCCTTGACCTCTACGGCAAGCAAGGGGAGCAGGATACTGACGCAGGTGCCCCCTTGCGCTTGGTTATCTATGGAAATCCTACCGCCGTGTTCTTCCACGATCTTTTTTACGATGGGCAGACCTAGACCCGTCCCTTTCGGCTTGGTCGTCATATAGGGCTCGAACGCTCTTGCCAACAGGTGTTCTGGGAACCCGCTGCCGTTATCGGCGATGCTGAGTTTGAGCATGCCTTCTGGGGTATTGGTCGTGGATAGAACGATCTGCCGCTGGACGGTCTGTTGCAGCGCATCGTGTGCGTTCTGCAACAGGTTATGTACTACCTGTCTCAAACGAGTCGCATCTCCATCTACCCATGTGCTACTTGCATCCAGTCTTAATGTGATGGGACTGCTGTTCGCCTCATACAAACCCATCACCTCATTGATGAGCTGATGGATGTCTAATCTCACCAATTTTGGCGCCGGCGCGCGCGCGTAATCGGCAAAATCGGTCACCATATTTTTCATCGCCGCGACTTGGCTGACGATGGTCTGTGTCGCGCGTTCCAACAGTTGTGCGTCCTTTTCGTCCAGCTTGGCAGATAGCTTGTGTTGTAGACGCTCTGCTGAAAGTTGGATAGGCGTGAGAGGATTCTTGATCTCGTGCGCCAAACGACGTGCGACCTCGCCCCATGCTGCTTGTCTTTCTGCCTGCAACAAGTGTGTGATGTCATCAAACACCACGACATGCCCCTTCTCGGATTCCGTCGTGAGTCGGGTGCCGCTCATCAATAGGACCTGATCACCGTTCTTGCTGATGCGTTCTATCTGACGTTGCCATGCGGTATCTTGGGCTGTCGACAACCCTTGGCTCACCGCATCTAGAAAAGGACGCAGCAGTGCATGGTCGTTCCACAAGGTCTGTAGATTCTTGCTGTTCATCTCTTGCAAAGAGATACCCAATATCTGGCTCGCGCTGGCATTGGTCGAACGCAGATTGAGTTGTTCGTCCAACACTAACACGCCAGATGACAAGTGCGCCAACACACTCTCCAAGTGCGCCTTCGCATCTTCCACTTGACGCTGTTGCTGCTCGCCCAAGTGCTTCGCAGCTGCTAACTGAGAGGTCATCTGATTGAACAATGCCGTCAGACCACCTAACTCATCATTGCTTTGCACCGGATAGCTGCTACTGAAATCGCCTTTTGCGACAGCTCGCGTTCCTTCGGCAAGTGCCGCCAGCGGTGCGCTCAATTTCGCACTGAAGAAAAATGCCGCCGAAACCGCACTCAGTACTACGATCAATAAAGACAAGGTCAACGTGATCCCATAAAGGCGCTTCAGTCCGACCCGAGACAAGGTCAGTTGCTGGTAATCCCCATATACCGATTGCACCGTCTCTGCATCAGCAGCCAATTGTTTGGGCACAGGTTGCGCGAATTGCAAGACTCGCCTTTCATCTACCCATCGCACAGAGTGGATCGGAACCAAGACGCGCAAGATCAGACTATCATCCGGCAATGCATCCACCGTACTGTAACGTCCACGTGCCCACGCCTCTTTGATCATCGAAGCTGTTGGAGCATCCATCTTCGCGCTTCGTTTTTTCCCCGCCGTTGTGAGAAGCTTGCCATTGCTCGCGAATACGGCAGCTTCTTGCACGCCGCCTTCCGCGATGAACCGCGCCAAGGTCTCACCGTTTCTGCTCGGCTCTTGGTCTGCAACGATCATGGCAACGAATTGCCCTTTTTTGGTCAACTCTTCTAAACCATTCTGTAGCGTACTGCGCGCGAGATTCAAACCTCCTTCTAAAGCCTTCTCCACGCGCACATCGAACCATGACTCGATACTCTTGCCGAGGAATTGCACCGACACCGCGTACATCAACACGCCAGGCAACACCGCGATCAAGACAAAGAAAGCAGCGAGACGCAATGTGAGTTTTGCACCATAGACCTTCTGCTTGAGTTTCATCCTCAATTGCCAGAACTGGTAAGCGACCAACACGAACAACCCGACGGCTAACGTCCCAGTCAGTGTCAACACGGTGTAATAGTTGCGGGATAGCAGATCGGTATCGGCGCTGATACTGGACAGCATGAACAACAGCACAGCACCCGCGATACCGCAGAACAGGATGAGATATTTCATCGCTGACCCTCGCTTCCTGGTGTTTCTGGACTGATGTCCCAGTGGTATAGCTTGGACTCGACACTCCATTGGTCACTTGTCAACGCATTGACTTGTAGAGGTTTCGGAAGCTGCGTCAGGTCTAAGCGCATGGAGGCAGTCGCTCCGATCTGACTATTCTTTTTAGTCCATCGGGAAAGATAGCCGCCACCAGAGTTGCCTAACAAGTCAACGGAAATGGGGGGGGAAGACTGATAACCGACCACTCGCAAAGCATCTTTGAGCTCAAAGAAACTTTGGAACAGTCCACCTCGAGAAAGACGATATTGCCGCGTGAGTGTGTTGTAACTCAGCTTGGTGGTCTGCTCGAAACTCTCGATGTCGGTATCCAGCCAATACCAACGCGAGCGATGCACTGCCAATTCACTCACGAAATACAAAGTGACGCCGCGCTTGAGCGCTTCCTCGACAGTGGCTGGCAATACGATCTTGAAGTCCGCAGTCAGGCGATAACCTTCATCTGTGAGACGTGCCTCGACTTTATTGACCTCGATACCTTCAGCGCTCAGGCTGGGTGCAAAGCAGATGCAACAGAGAAGGCAGACTGCTCTGATGAGTTTCTTAATGATGTTTGTGCAGCAGCGCATTAAAGAATCCATCGTGCTGTTCGTCAGGCAACAATTGTCCTGCAGTGGCAACGTCCGCGATCAGGGTCGTCATTTCTTGTGCGGCCTCGGGATGCTTCACTAAAAAGCGGTCGATCACTTGTTGGTTCTCTCTCGCAAAGACAGAGCACGTACAGTAGAGCAATCTACCACCGTTATCCAACAGCGCCCACAATGCTTCCAATATCTGTGCTTGCTGTCTGGCGAATGAATCAATGTCTGCTGGCCGGCGTAGCCATTTGATATCTGGATGACGTCGTACCACCCCTGAAGCCGAGCAGGGTACATCGGCCAAGATCCGCTGGAAGGGCTTGCCATCCCACCAATCGTTCGGTGTCGCTGCGTCGCCGCAGACCACCTGTGCTTTCAAGCCTAGTCTTTGTAGATTCTCCCTCACCCGCGTGAGGCGTTGCTCTTCTTTATCCAACGCCAGCAATTCGATATCCGCCATCTCTAACAGATGCGCTGCTTTACCGCCGGGTGCTGAGCACGCATCCAACACGCGCATCCCTTGGCTGACTTGCAATAGATGCGCTGCGTATTGCGCGCCCGCATCCTGCACCGACACCCAACCCTCTGCGAACTTCGGTAGACGTTCGACACCTACGGGATCTTGTACGATGAGCGCTTCGGGAGCCACGATCCTCGCAGCGATGCCATGCGCCTCAAGCAAGGCCAGATATTCAGATGTGCTGGTATGTCTGACGTTGACGCGTAACGTCATGGGGGGATGTTGGTTCCCCGCAGCGAGAATGTCTTGCGCTTTTTCGCCATACTGCTTTTTCATAGCATCTACCCACCACTGTGGATAAGAGTACTTGCTTGCATCTTCACTATCGGCTGCAAGCAACAACGATGCGCGCTGACGCAGGAAATTACGTAACACCGCGTTGATCAAACCACCCGATCTTGGGTTGAGGCGTTTCGCCGCACTTACGGCTTGATCTACGATCACATACTGTCCAGCCTTGGTGAACTCAAGTTGATACAGCGCGATCAATAGCAAGTATTGGATCAGCGGATCACGTGCGGGATGATCCATCAACTGATCACGCATGAACGCGAGTTTGCCGTAATGACGCAAGGTGCCGTAACACAGGTCTTGCAAAGCGCCGCGTTCTTGCGCGGTGTACGCCGTATGCTGACGCAAACTCTCCGACAACACTTGATTGAGGTTGCGCCCTTCAAAGACGCTGATGATGATCCTTGCTGCTTCGAGTTGGATGAGTTGCATGGTCAATACACGCCGAAGCGATCACCGATCTTGATAGGAAAGCTCTGGATGAATTGTGGAACAGGTAACGCTTTCCCACCCGGTTTCTGCATGACTTCGATTCCCAGTGCGCCCTCACCACAAGCGACCCAGATACACTCTTTGTCGATAGTCAGTACAGTCCCTGGAGCTTCTGCCTGTGCGTCTTGCTGGCGTATACGAGCGCGTATGACTTTGATTGGTGTATCGCCCATCGTCGTATGTGCTACAGGAAAGGGATAGTAGCCGCGCACAGCTCGATGTAACTGAACAGCCTCAAGATTCCAATCGAGCATAGCTTCGACCTTAGTGAGCTTTGCTGCATAGGTAGCCAGTTTGTCGTTCTGTTTTTCGGGGCGCAACTGTCTTTGCTCGACGAGTTTCAATGTTTCGACTATAGCTTCGGCGCCCAGTACAGCGAGTTTGTCGTGCAGCGACTCTGCCGTATCACTTTCCGATATCTCGCACACCTTCTTCAACAGCATGTCGCCTGTATCTAGCCCCACATCCATCTGCATGATGGTGATACCTGTTTCTTTATCGCCCGCCAAGATGGCGCGTTGTATCGGAGCCGCACCGCGCCAGCGCGGCAATAGAGAAGCGTGAATATTCAAACATCCCTGCTTGGGTAATTGTAGGACCGCTTGAGGAAGGATCAATCCGTAAGCGGCGACGACCATCAGGTCAGCATTCAGCGCAGCGATCTCTTTTTGCGCCTCTTGTGTCTTCAGCGTCAACGGCTGCAACACAGGGATGCCGCGTTGCAGTGCCATTTGTTTCACGGGACTCGCTGTCAATTGCATGCCACGACCGGAAGGACGATCCGGCTGCGTCAATACCGCTACGACTTCGTGCTTGTCTAACAATGCCGCCAAGGCATGAGCGGCGAAGTGGGGAGTGCCTGCAAAGATGATTCTCACAAGATCGAACCGTTAGAGCGTCTCGCGACGTTGCTTCTTCAGCTTGGCGCGGATGCGAGTCTGTTTAAGATGAGACAGGTGTTCGACGAACACTCGGCCTTGCAGGTGGTCCATCTCGTGTTGGATGCACACAGCCAGCAAACCATCAGCCTCCAATTTGAACTCTTTGCCATTCTCATCCAACGCCTTGACGGTGACGCGTTCCGCTCGGGTGACTTTTTCATAGATGCCGGGTACGGAAAGACAACCTTCTTCGCTTTCTTCCTCACCTTCGGTGTTCAGCAACACTGGGTTGATCAACACCTTGAGGTCGTTATGTTCTTCCGAAACGTCGATCACAACGATCCGCTCATGCACATCTACTTGCGTCGCAGCCAAGCCCACACCAGGAGCCGCATACATCGTCTCCGCCATGTCTTTGATCAGTTTACGGGTCTGCTCAGTGACAGAAACCACAGATTTAGCCACCTTGTGCAGGCGAGGGTCGGGATACTGAAGAATAGGTAGAAGAGCCATAAATGCTTGCCAACTGAAGAGACTACATGCAGAATTTAAACAGGTGCGCAAACTTTGCACCGCATTTCTTTACTTTGCTGGGGTTTTCCATGCGCAAGATTATATCGCTGATTTGTCTCCTGTTGCCCATCCTTGCTAACGCTGACGAGGTACAGATACGCGAAGATGCGCCTGATCGCCACATCGTCGTCAAGGGAGACACCCTGTGGGACATCTCCGCAAAATTTTTCAAAGATCCATGGAAATGGCCCGAGATCTGGGCACTTAACAAACAGGACATCAAGGACCCACATTGGATATATCCGGGAAATGTGGTCTATCTAGACCGTCGCTCTGGTACTCTATCAACGACCCCGCCTTCTGGAGAAACGACTACAACCGCATCGCAAAACTCTGATGACGTGCCTACCAATGACACTGAGAAGTACTCTCCCAAAGTTCGCGTGGTCAGTCAGAACAGTGAGGCGATCCCCGCTATCCCTCTGAACCTCATCAGTTCTTTCTTGAGCAGGCCACTCGTTGTTGAGGGAGAAGACCTAGAGTCCGCTCCGACACTCGTTGGCACCTATGAACAACGCACCTTGCTTTCCACCAATGACATCGCTTATGCAAAAGACCTGCCTTCGGACAAAGGCGCGCAATGGCAGATCTATCGTCCTAGCGTGACCTTTATCGACCCTGATACAGATGAAGAATTGGGACAGGAAGTCTTGTATCTAGGCGATGCCACTGCTGAAAAATTCGGCGACCCAAGCACCATGCGTATCACCAAATCAGTATTGGAGATCAACAAAGGCGACCACTTCGCTCAGGCCGCATCTGGTTATTCCGCGAACTTTCTACCACATGCTCCCAGCACCCATATCAACGCCAAGGTCATATCGATCTATGGCGGTGTCGAACAAGCCGGACAGCGCGCAGTCATCACCCTGAACAAAGGACAGCGTGACGGAATCGAAGTGGGACATGTGCTTGGTGTCTACCAAAAAGGCGAAGTGATCAAGACTAAAGGCTGGTTCACACCTAACGTCGTGTTGCCCGATATGCGCTATGGCTTGGTGATGGTGTTCCGTGTATTCAACAAGGTATCGTACGCCTTGGTGATGGAAACGAAGTTGCCTGTTCAATTGCTGGACCGCGCAAGCACCCCAGAGTAAATGTCGCTAGACGCCTCACTCGCGTCCTGGCTCAAACTCACTCAGATATCGGGGCTAGGTAACGAAGGTCTGCGGCATTTGCTACAGGCCTTCGGTTCACCCGACGCGATCCTCGATGCCTCTGTCTCATCCCTTTCTCAATATGTGAGACCTTCCGTTGCAAAATCCATCCGCGATGATTTCGATGATTCACTCTTCAACACTACAGCCGCTTGGCTGAACGACCCTTCCAATAGAGTCATCACGCTCGCTGATGCAGAGTATCCGCAAGCACTACTGAACATTTCCGATCCACCGTTAGTTCTATATATAAAAGGTCGCCTCGATCTATTGAACGTACGCTCTCTGGCCGTAGTAGGTAGCCGCAATTCGACGGCACAAGGTGTGCGCAATGCCGAAGCTTTCGCCAAAGCGGCTTCTGAATCTGGATTGTGTATCGTTAGCGGCATGGCGCATGGTATAGACACGGCGGCGCACAAGGGCGGTTTGCAAGGTGCGGGTTCCAGCATCGCGGTCGTGGGCACGGGGTTGGACAAAGTCTATCCCGCTGCCAATCGCGAACTTGCACACCAGCTCGCGCAACAAGGGACGATCATCTCCGAATTCCCTCTCGGGACTCAGCCACTGGCTTCTAACTTCCCACGCCGCAATCGCATTATCAGCGGTTTGAGCGAAGGCTGTCTGGTGGTTGAGGCCTCACTGCAAAGCGGCTCACTCATCACCGCCCGCATGGCCTTGGAGCAAGGCCGGGAGGTATTCGCTATTCCCGGCTCTATCCACTCGCCTCAATCCAAAGGCTGTCACGCACTCATCAAACAAGGTGCGAAACTAGTGGAATGCGCACAAGACATCCTAGAAGAGCTCGGTTTCGCCGTGAACAACACAAAATCGGGTGCGACATCTGAACATCCCTTACTCGTTCACCTTGGCTACGATTCAACCGACATCGAGACCCTATCGCAGCGTAGCGGCTTGACGATAGCTGAGCTATCCGCCATCCTGTTGCAACTTGAGCTGGATGGCGCAGTCGCGACTCTACCCGGCGGGCTTTATCAACGAATCGCTTAGAAAACCCCTTTATGTTCGATATCTTGTTGTTTTTGTTCGAAAGTTATTTTGATGCGGGAAGTTATCCCGAACCTAATCGCCTCTCGGCGAAACTCACTGCCGCCGGCTTCGAAGAGGAAGACATCAATCAAGCACTGACTTGGCTTTCTGGATTGCGCGAACTTTCTCAAGCGACCTATCCGGAAAGCATCAATCACAGCGGCCTGCGTTGCTATACCGATTACGAGGCCGAGCGTATGAGCGAGGAAGGGTTGCGTTTCATCGCCTTCTGGGAGCACAACAAGATCATCACCCCCATCGAGCGCGAGATGATCATCGACCGCGTGGTCGCTTTAGGTCGCGACAAATTGTCGGTCGATAAAGTCAAGCTCATTGCATTGATGGTGCTTTGGAACCAACATGAAGACCTCGATCCGATGCTGATCGAAGACCTGCTCACTCCGACCGACGCGGCACAAATACACTAATCCCAAATGGCAAAGAACCTTCTCATCGTCGAGTCTCCTGCCAAGGCGAAGACACTCAAAAAATATCTTGGTAAAGACTTCGAGGTGTTGGCCTCATACGGCCACGTGCGCGACCTTATTCCCAAGAACGGCGCCGTCGATACCGAAAACGGCTACACCATGAATTACGAAACCATCGCGCGTAACAGCAAACACGTCGATGCCATCGCCAAAGCCGCCGCCGAAGCCGATACCATCCTGCTCGCGCCTGACCCGGATAGGGAGGGGGAGGCCATTGCTTGGCATATCTCCGAGATCCTGAAAGGTAAGCGCGCACTCAAGGGCAAAACCATGAAGCGCGTGGTCTTCTACGAGATCACCCAGTCTGCCGTGCAAGAAGCGGTCACTCACCCCCGCGAGATATCGATGCCGTTGGTGAACGCCCAACAAGCACGCCGTGCGTTGGATTATCTGGTCGGCTTCAATCTATCGCCGTTGTTGTGGCGCAAGATCCGCCCAGGACTTTCCGCTGGTCGCGTACAAAGCCCGGCATTGCGCCTCATCGTGGAGCGCGAACTGGAGATCGAGAAGTTCAAGAGTCAGGAATACTGGTCTGTGCATCTGGACAGCCAAAAGAACAGCATCCCGTTCAAAGCCAAACTGTTCCAGTACCACGGCAAGAAGCTGGAGCAATTGAGCATCGGCAGCCAAGCGGAATACGATGCCATCCACGCCAAGTTGGCCGACGCCAAGTTACCGCCCAAAGTAGTACGCGTGGAAAAGAAGGGCAAGCAGCGCAGTCCTGCCGCACCATTCACCACCTCCACCTTGCAACAAGAAGCCGTGCGTAAGCTGGGGATGACCTCGGATCGCACCATGCGCACCGCACAATCGTTGTACGAAGGTGTGGACATCGGCGGTCAGACCATCGGTCTCATCACCTATATGCGTACCGACTCGCTGAATCTGGCGAACGAAGCGGTTGCCGAGATTCGCAGTTATATCGGTGATAACTTTTCCGCCGACTACCTGCCCAGCAAGCAACCCACTTACAAGAGCAAATCGAAGAATGCGCAAGAAGCGCACGAAGCGATTCGCCCGACATCCATCTTACGCACGCCCGATAGCCTGCGCGACCACCTCACCATCGACCAGATGCGCCTTTACGAGATGGTTTGGAAGCGCACACTCGCCTCGCAGATGGCGCCCGCCCGCTTCGATACCGTCAGCGTCGATATCCGCTTGAGCAGCGACGACACCCTGTTCCGCGCCAGCGGCCAGACCTTGGTATTTCCCGGCTTCATTGGTGTATACATGGAAGACGTGGACGATGCAGAAGAAGAGGACAGCGCCAAGTTGCCACCATTGGTCGAGGGCGACGTGTTACCCGTGGACAAACTCTACGGCGAACAACACTTCACCCAGCCGCCACCGCGCTTCTCTGAAGCCAGCTTGGTCAAGGCGCTGGAAGAGTACGGCATCGGTCGTCCTTCCACTTACGCCACCATCATCTCCACCTTGCAGGCGCGCGAATACGCCACGCTGGATAAGAAACGCTTCATGCCAACTGACGTGGGCCGCGTCGTCATCAAATTCCTCAACGAGCACTTCACGCGCTATGTGGACTATGGTTTCACCGCCAACCTCGAAGACGAATTGGACGATGTCTCCGAAGGCAAGCGTGACTGGATACCCGTGCTGGACGAGTTCTGGAAAGGTTTCAACAAACTCATCATCGATAAGAAAGATGTGGATCGACCCGGAACCGAGATATTGGAAGAAGCCTGCCCCAAGTGCGGCAAACCCCTATCCAAACGACTCGGCAAACGCGGTAGCTTCATCGGCTGCACTGGCTACCCCGAGTGCGATTTCACCCGCAGTCTGGGCGGAGAAGAAGATGCGGGCGAAGCGCGCAAAGAGTTGGGCGAACACCCCGAGACCAAACAATTGGTGCTGCTGTTGCGCGGCCCTTACGGCCCTTACGTGCAGTTAGGCGAGGTGGTAGAGGGCGAAAAAGCCAAACCCAAGCGCGTGTCTTGGCCCAAAGAATTGCCTTTGGAACAAGCCGATCTCGCCCACGCCCTGAAGCTGCTTTCCTTGCCGCGGGACCTCGGTCTGCACCCGGAATCCGGCAAAAAAGTCATCGTCAACATCGGACGTTTCGGCCCCTACATCGGTCATGACGGCAAGTTCAAATCCATCCCGCGCACCGACAGCATCTTCGACATCGCATTGGATAGAGCCGTGGAATTGCTGGCGCAAGCCAAAACGGGCGGCAACACGGTATTGCGCACCTTGGGCGAACATCCTGATGACAAGGCTCCCGTCGAGATCTGTAGCGGTCGCTACGGCCCTTACGCCCGCCACGGCAAGGTGAACGCCACCCTGCCCAAGGACGTGACACCGGAAGCGGTGACGCTGGAAGAAGCGTTGGAATTGATCGCCGCTAAAGCAGCGAAGGGCGGCACAGGCAAGGCCAAGGTCGCCAAGAAACCGGCAGCAAAGAAAGCCGCGACCAAGACCACCAAAGCAAAAGCTGCCTCCAAACCCAAGGCAACGGTGAAAAAGGTGACAACAAAAACTGTGACGGAAAAACCAGCGGTCAAAAAAACTACCAAGGCAAAGACTACAACTACGAAAACCGTCACCAAAAAAGTCGCTGCGAAACCAGCAGTCAAAAAGACCACCAAGAAGTAATTCAGCCCTTCAAATCCGTTCGTGGTGAACTAGCCAGCCGCGAGCGGATATCTTGGTCCCACCCAACCCCCTTACTCACATCTTGAAAATCGTTTCTAGCGCGTTCTGAGCGGCCTTGGCTGTAAAGCCCGTGGCTATTGGCTTGCGATGCTATTGCTATCCAGAAACGGAAACCGCCCCTTTCGGAGCGGCTTCATAACTTACTGCGATTTTTCAAAATAGCGAGGATTTCCAAACCATTTTGAGAACCTATAACCTACACATCCAGATTCTTCACACCCAACGCATTCTGTTCAATGAAGGCTCTGCGCGGCTCGACCACATCACCCATCAACGTTGTGAAAATCTCGTCCGCGCCGATGGCATCTTCGATACGCACGCGTAGCAGGATGCGGTTCTTCACGTCCATGGTGGTTTCCCACAGTTGCTCGGGGTTCATTTCGCCCAAGCCTTTGTAACGCTGGATGCCTACACCTTTTTTAGCTTCTTCTAACAACCATTCGACACCTTGTTTGAAGCTGCTCACACCGCGCTTCTGGTCGCCACGGGTGACGTAAGCTGTGGGGGAGATGAGGCCGTTCAGGGCATCGGCGGTCTGGCGGATCTGTGTGTAATCTCCACTCTCCAGAAACTCTTTGTCCAGATAGCTCAAGGAGTAGTTGCCGTGGAATATCTTTTCCAGACGCAGGCGCAAATCACCGTGTTCGTCGGTCTCTACTTCGGCCTTGATGACACCGCCACAGGCTTCTTGTAGCAGCTTGGCGCTCTTTTGCGCTTGGGCAGCATCGTTCAGCGACAGGGTAGGTAGGACGAGTAGGGCGTGGCTTGCTTCGGGCGCGATGAAGTGGGAGAGGCGGTCGATGACGGCTTCGGCCAAGAAGTATTGTTTGGCGATCTCGCCCAGTGCTTCGCCTTGGATAGGCGTGGCATCCAGTGCGGGGAAGAATGCAGCGCCATCCAGTGCGGCACCCAACATATAGTTCTTGAGTTCGTGTTCGTCTTTGAGGTAGCGCTCGTCCTTGCCTTTTTTGATCTTAAACAACGGAGGTTGGGCGATATACACATGGCCGCGCTCGATGAGTTCGGGCATCTGACGGTAGAAGAAGGTGAGCAGCAGGGTGCGGATGTGCGCACCGTCCACGTCCGCGTCGGTCATGATGATGATGCGATGGTAACGCAGCTTTTCGGCGTTGTATTCCTCTTTGCCGATACCGGTGCCCAGCACGGTGATGAGGATGGCGATCTCTTGCGAGGCGATGAGTTTCTCGAAACGCGCTTTTTCTACGTTCAAGATCTTACCCTTGAGGGGCAAGATGGCTTGGAACTTCCGGTCGCGCCCTTGCTTGGCAGAGCCACCAGCGGAGTCACCCTCGACTAGGTAGAGTTCGGAGAGGGCGGGATCTTTCTCTTGGCAATCCGCCAATTTACCTGGCAGACCGATACCATCCAATACGCCTTTACGACGGGTCAGTTCGCGAGCTTTACGAGCTGCGTCGCGCGCGCGCGCCGCCTCTATGATCTTGCCGCAAATGATCTTCGCGTCAATTGGATTTTCCAATAGGTAGTCTGCCAACTTTTGAGAAACGACTTCTTGCACCGCTGGCTGCACTTCGCTGGAAACCAGTTTATCCTTTGTTTGTGATGAGAATTTAGGGTCTGGCACCTTGACGGAAAGCACGCAGGTCAATCCTTCGCGCATGTCGTCGCCAGTGGTGTCGACCTTGGCTTTTTTCGCCAATTCGTTGTCTTCGATGTATTTATTGATGACGCGGGTCATGGCCATGCGCAAGCCGGTCATGTGTGTTCCGCCGTCGCGCTGTGGGATGTTGTTGGTAAAGCATTGCACGACTTCGGAATAGCTGTCGTTCCACTGCATTGCTACATCGACGGTGATATTGTCTTTTTCACCACTTGCTTGGAAGCACTTAGGGTGCAACACCGACTTGTTCTTATTCATGTATTCGACGAAACCACGTACACCGCCTGAATACGCGAAGTTCTCGCCTTTGCCTGTGCGTTGATCGACCAATTCGATCTTCACTCCATTATTCAGGAAGGAAAGTTCGCGCAGGCGCTTTGCCAGAATCTCGTAGTGGAATTCAACGTTGCCAAAGATCTCTTTGTCCGCCAAAAAATGGACTTCCGTTCCCCGCTTGTTACTTTCTCCCAATTCACGAACAGGAGAGACTTCGATACCTTTTTGTTTCTCAATCAAACGGTCTTTGACTGCACCACGAATGAACTCTAGGCCAAATTTTTTTCCATCACGGTAAGTGGTTAGTTTGAGCCATTCCGACAAACCATTGACGCAGGAAACACCCACACCATGCAGACCACCAGATACTTTGTAGCTGTTTTGATTGAATTTTCCACCTGCATGCAAGACGGTCAGTACGATCTCAGCAGCGGAACGTTTAGGTTCATGTTTATCGTCGAATTTGATACCAATGGGAATTCCACGCCCATTATCTGAAACAGAAATAGAGTTGTCGCCATGGATGATGACCTTGATATCGTCGCAATGACCTGCCAAGGATTCATCGATAGCGTTGTCCACCACTTCGAACACCATGTGATGTAAACCTGTTCCATCCGATGTGTCTCCGATGTACATACCTGGACGTTTACGTACTGCTTCCAAACCTTCTAACTGTTGGATGCTCGATTCGTCGTAATTCTCACTCATTGGTTTTCTTTCTGTTTCACGTGGAACATTAAATACGCATTGGCATCACGACATATTTATAGTCGCTTTGCTCTGGGATGGTGATCAATAAGCTGCTGTTTTGATCACCAAAGGATAGGGTGACGTTTGCGCTATTGATGTTGTTGATACCTTCAAGTAGATAGTTCACATTGAAGCCGATATCCAACGCAGCACCTTGGTAATCTGTCTCGATATCTTCCTGTGCTTCTTCTTGCTCGCTATTACTACTGATGATCTGTAGGTTCTTTTCGGTTAGCAACAGGCGCACCCCACGGAATTTCTCGTTGGAAAGGATTGCTGCACGCTGCAGTGCTTGAAGGATGATCACCCGGTTGAGTGTCAGGTTGTTGGTGTGGTTAGGGATGACGCGGGTGTAGTCAGGGAATTTCCCATCAATCACTTTAGAGGTGAGCACGATGTCCCCAAAGGTGACGCGCACTTGTTTCTCTGCCAACTCTAATTCCAACTTATCTTCTGAATCAGCCAAGAGTTTCAACAACTCATTGACTGTCTTACGAGAGAGGATGACTTCCTTCTTTGGGTGTTGCGTCGCCAGTTTTTCGGCGATGTATGCCAAACGGTGTCCGTCTGTCGCGATCAGTTTGATCGAATCTCCCTCAATGACCAACAACACACCATTTAGGTAATAACGGATATCTTGCTGAGCCATCGCATGTTGGACCGAACCCAACAGCTGTTTTAGCTTCCCTTGCTCAATCTCGATCTTGACCGAACCGGCCAATTGTTCCGTCAGACTAGGAAAGTCTTGGGCTGGCAATGTCTGCAAGCTGAAACGGCTTTTGTTGGCTTTTACTAGTAGCTTACTTTCGTTGGTGTCTAGACTGATGGTACTTTCATCTGGAATCGCTCTTAAAATCTCTTGTAGCTTCTTAGCAGAGATAGTGATGGATTCTAGGCCACCCGTCATTTGAAGTTCTGTCTTTAGTTGTGCCTCGATCTGTATCTCCAAGTCAGTCGTGACAAACCTTACGCCTTCAGCGTTCTTTTTGAGAAGCACATTTGAAAGGATGGGAAGCGGTTGTTTGCGTTCCACGATTCCAACAACCGCTTGTAGAGGTTTGAGTAGGTCGTTTCGGCTGATCTGTTTAATAAACATATGTATTTATCCTTAAATACTTAATAACAATAATAAGGCCAACTAAATCTGTGAGTAAGTCAATAAAACCTATTTAATCAATTTACTAAATCACTATTACCTTGTTACCAGTAACCTTGTTAACTTGTGAATAACATGTGCACTTCTTTTGCTACATCTACTAAAACCCTAGTTATCTACAATACACCAACAGTCTTAAGTGACTTATCCTCTAAGCGTTTGGTGTAACAGATTGAAATCTGCTTCGATCGAGGTGTCAGTATTCCTTAACGATTCGATCGTCTTACAGGCATGAAGAACCGTCGTATGGTCTCTTCCTCCAAAAGCATTCCCTATCTCTGGAAGGCTAAGTTGGGTCAATTCACGCGCCAGACTCATCGCGATCTGCCGTGGTCGTGCAATAACACGGGTGCGCTTCTTTGATAGAAGATCGACTATCTTTAAGCGATAGAAGTCAGCAACCGTCTTTTGAATATTTTCGATAGTGACTTGTTTGTTCTGTGCAGCGAGAAGGTCGCGCAAAGCTTCTTTAGCTAATTCGATGGATATGGTGCGCTTATGGAAGCGCGCATAAGCTTCAATACGATTCAAAGCACCTTCGAGTTCACGTATGTTGGAGCGAACATGTTTAGCAATGAAAAAGGCAACATCTTCACTGATAGGCGTTCCACTAATAGCTGATTTTTGTAACAGGATGGCGACACGCATCTCTAAGCCGGGAGGTTCTATAGCGACAGTCAAACCACAAGTGAAACGAGAGGTCAGTCTAGGCTCAATACCAGAGATCTCTTTTGGAAAGGTGTCGCAAGTGATGACGACTTGTTTATTGGTGTCGATCAAGGAGTTCAATGTATAAAAGAACTCTTGTTGAGTGCCAGGTTTGTCAGCGATGAACTGAATATCATCAATCAACAACAGATCGAGCGAGTTGTAATATTGTTTGAACTCATCGAAGCTCTTGGTTTGAAAAGCTTTTACGACTCCAGAGACGTAGTTGGTGGCATGAACGTAGCATATCTTGGCTTGGGGATTCTCTTTTGCAACGAGATTTCCAATAGATTGGAGTAAGTGGGTCTTACCAAGGCCAACGCCACCATAAATGAACAATGGGTTGTATGCAGTTCCTGGTTTTTCAGCGACTTGCAACCCTGCGGCATGAGCAAGTTGGTTAGCCTTACCTGTCACAAAGGTGTCAAAAGTCAGCTGTGTATTCAGTTTGCTGGTGGTCTTGGGTGCTTTGATGACGATAGGAGCATCGACAGTTTTAGGTACAGGCGCTTCTGTAGTTTTTTTCTCAGAAGACCTCTTTTCGATTCGAAGCTCGATCTCAGGCGTCGCATGAAAGAAAGAGGCTGCTCGTTTTGAAATCTCAGGAAGGAATCGATCTTGGATGATGCGCAAGGTAAAACTATTAGGCGCAGTGAGGATTAGGCGATTGCCGTCCACCTCGAATATCAAGGGTTTGATCCAAGAATTGTATTGTTGAAGCGGCAGCTGCTCTTTGAAGAAGCGCTGGCAACTACCGGATAAACCCTGAGCTGACATAAAGGCATACTGTGAAAATCGATTAACCCAAGCATTCTACAAGCTCCCAGAAAAGTTATCCACAACATAAATTAGGCTTGACAGAAAGACCGCAACCGATTGTAATCGCGCGCTTTTCAATTCAGCCAACAAAGGAATAAATCATGAAGCGTACCTTCCAACCATCAGTTGTAAAAAGAAAACGCACCCACGGCTTTTTGGTTCGTATGAAGACCAAAGGCGGTCGTGCTGTGATCGCAGCTCGTCGTGCAAAGGGCCGCGTACGCCTTGGCGTGTAAGCCAGTAAAGGCTTTTGTATTTCCTCGACGTTATAGATTGACGCGTCGAGAGGGCTTTTCGCGGATATTGCAGCAGAGAGCTCAAACATCCAATTGGTTTGCCCTGCATTCTCAACCAAACGCAGAATCTTGCGCCAGGTTGGGCATCTCGGTCAGCAAGCGAATCGTACCAAGCGCAGTAAATCGCAACAGAATCAAACGCTTGATCCGTGAAAGTTTTCGCGTACGAGAGAACACGGGAGTCACTCGCGATATTGTGGTTCGTTTACGCAAGCCTTTGGGTAAGCAAGACAAGACACAGGCGCGCACTGTTTTGGCTGAGATGTTGAGTAAGGCGCTGGCCACACAATGAAGCGGATCCTCCTAAAGACGGTTCGCTTCTACCAGCGGTTCATCAGCCCGATGTCCCCGCCATCATGTCGTTTCACCCCATCGTGTTCGCAGTATTCTTACGAAGCCATCTCCAAGTACGGCATCATCAAAGGGGTTTGGCTGAGCATCAAGCGGGTAGGGCGTTGTAACCCTTGGAATCCGGGTGGATACGATCCCATCCCTTAGTAAATAACAGGTGACACATATGGATATGCGACGGTTATTCTTGTTCTTGATCTTTTCGTTCTCTCTCGTTGTCTTGTGGGGAGAATGGACGCGCCAGAATCAACCGGTCCAGCCAGCTGCTACATCCTCAGCTGCAGTATCCAGAGACCCATCAGCACCTCCTGTAGCTACAGCGGTTGTGCCACAAACGGTTGCTTCGGCTGCCGTTGTAGAAGCTCCAAAAGCTGCCACCGGCAAGACGATCTCCATCACTACCGATACGCTAAAGGTGGATATCAATACAGCTGGCGGCAATATCGAGCGCCTAGATCTTTTGCAGCATCGCACCGCTGAAGACCAGACAAAACCCATCGTTCTGATGCAGCGCCAAGGTGACCAGACCTATTTGGCGCAATCTGGCTTGTTGGGCAAAGGCCTGCCAACCCATAACGCCGAGTTTCAATCGGATGTGAGTGAATACTCCTTAGCAGAGGGTAAAGATAGCGTCGATGTCAAACTCTCCGCATTGAATAGCGAGGGGGCGAGAGTAACCAAGACCTATACCTTCCATCGCTCAAGTTACCTTGTCGATGTAGCTTACGAGATCGAGAACAAGGGGGCCAACGCCATCACACCATCGGCGTACTTCCAGTTGGTTCGAGATTCAACTCTGCCAGAGGGTGCCTCAGTCTTTGTGCCGACCTATACTGGGGCGGCTGTCTACACCGACCTAGAGAAGTACCTAAAGATAGAGTTCTCTGAAATCGAGAAAAACAAAGTCACTTTGCCGAAAGACCCAGATAACGGCTGGATTGGTATGGTGCAGCATTACTTCGTATCGGCGTGGTTGCCACAAGGAAAGACGGTACGTGAGTTCTATACAAAGCATTTGGACGGGAATCTCTTCTCCGTCGGGGTGATTTTGCCTATCGCAAGCATCGAGCCTAACCAGACTGCTCGCATATCGACGCCGCTCTATGTCGGCCCAGCGGTGAGCCAGCTGGATGATGTTGCACCAGGATTGGGTTTGACGGTGGATTACGGCATATTCACCGTGTTTGCGGCACCCTTGTTCTGGTTGATGTCGTTCTTGAACGATTGGGTAGGCAATTGGGGTGTGGCAATCGTCTTGCTGACCGTGTTGATCAAGCTGGCATTCTTCCCGCTCTCTGCAGCCAGCTATCGCTCGATGGCGAAGATGCGCGTGGTTGCGCCCAAGCTGGAATTGATCAAGAAGCAGTATGGGGATGACCGCGAGCGCCTGAACAAAGCCATGATGGATCTCTACAAGACCGAAAAGATCAATCCTTTGGGCGGCTGTCTGCCTGTGCTGATCCAGATCCCCGTGTTCATTGGCTTGTATTGGGCCATCTTGGAAAGCGTGGAGCTACGTCATGCGCCGTTCTTTGGTTGGATCACCGACTTGTCCGCGACCGACCCTTATTACATCTTGCCGCTCATCATGGGTGCGAGCATGATCATCCAGTCGAAGCTGAATCCTGTGCCGACCGACCCGATTCAAGCCAAAGTGATGCAGATCATGCCGATCGCATTCAGCGTCGTGTTCTTCTTCTTCCCAGCAGGCTTGGTGTTGTACTCACTAGTGAACAACATCCTGTCTATCGGTCAGCAGTGGTACATCAATCGTGACGCAGATGCTTCTCAAAAAGGCGTCACAAAAGCCTGACAATATCGCCGCCATCGCAACCGGAAGTGGTCGCGGTGGTATCGGTGTCGTGCGCATCTCAGGAAGCGGCCTAGGTGACATAGGCGTATCGCTCACAGGTCGCCAACTTCCCCCGCGATCTGCGGTTTACACCCCATTTCTTGCATCAGACCAGTCGGTTATCGATCAAGGCATCGCCTTGTACTTTCCTGCACCGCATTCCTACACGGGTGAAGAGGTGTTAGAGCTACAAGGGCATGGGGGGCCAGCCGTGCTGCAATCGCTGTTGCAACGCTGCCTGGAGCTGGGGGCGCGTCTAGCGCAACCAGGTGAATTCACTCAACGCGCATTCTTGAACGACAAGATGGACTTGGCTCAAGCTGAAAGCGTCTCAGATCTGATCGAGGCAACCACCCAACAGGCCGCCAGAAGCGCGGTGCGGTCCATGCAGGGAGAGTTCTCCAAGGCCATACAAGCTGTTGTCGCCAAACTCATCGATTTGCGCATGTTGGTCGAGGCGACCTTGGACTTCCCTGAGGAAGACGGCATCGCTACCGTAGAAAGGGAGCGACTCGAAGGGAAGCTCACCCAGATTCAAGCCGAATTGGCACACATCGAGACGCTTGCTAAACAAGGCAGCATCCTGCGAGAGGGGGCTCAGGTGGTCTTGGTCGGTGCGCCCAACGTGGGGAAATCCAGCTTGCTTAACCGCTTGGCGGGGGAAGAGGTCGCTTTGGTGAGCGAGATCGCCGGAACCACGCGCGACGCGATCCGCCAATCGTTACAGATCAATGGCGTCCCACTACACATCATCGATACTGCCGGATTGCGCGAGACAGAAGATGTCGTGGAACGTATGGGCATCGAACGTACCCAGCAAAACATCGACCGCGCAGACTTGGTTTTGGTGTTGTCTGACGAGTCCAATCTCAATACCTCTGCCGAGGTCGCCCCCATCCTTGATCGACTGCCTTTGGGCATTCCTCGCCTATTTGTCCACAACAAGGTGGATATGGCCAAACAGGCATCCCCTATCAATCAAGAAGGCCACCTCTATGTTTCCGCCAAAACAGGCTCGGGTATCGAAGAACTTCAAAACAAGATACTGAAAACGATTGGTTGGCACCAAGAAGCAGGTGTATTCATGGCGCGGGAGCGACATTTGGTTGCTATCGCAACGGCCAAGCAGCATTTTTCATCGGCTGCCGAGCACATCGAGATGCACGAACTCTTGGCAGAAGAGTTGCGCTATGCACAGACCGCCTTGAACGAGATCACAGGCGAATTTGTAGCCGATGACTTGTTGGGGGAGATATTCAGCCGCTTCTGTATTGGTAAATAGCAACTGTTTCACGTGAAACAATCAGTTTTGTAATCCAATCAGCCTGTTGTAAGATGCGCGTCCTTTTTCGCTGGCGGCATAATGGACTTTCCCGGCAAATTCGATGTGATCGTGGTGGGTGGTGGGCATGCCGGTACTGAAGCGGCGCTTGCCAGCGCACGTGCGGGCAGCAAAACCTTGTTGCTTAGCCATAACATCGAAACGCTCGGCCAGATGTCGTGTAATCCTTCCATTGGAGGAATCGGCAAGGGTCACCTCGTCAAAGAAGTCGATGCGCTAGGTGGTGCGATGGCGGCAGCGACAGACGAAGGTGGCATCCAATTCCGCATCCTGAATTCCAGTAAAGGCCCGGCGGTACGCGCGACGCGCGCACAGGCTGACCGCATCCTTTACAAGCAAGCCATCCGCAGTCGTTTGGAAAATCAACCTAACTTGTGGTTGTTCCAGCAAGCGGTCGATGACCTGATGGTCGAGGACGGGCGTGTAAGCGGTGTCGTGACTCAGCTGGGCTTGCGTTTCTCTGCGCGCAGCGTGGTGTTGACCACGGGTACTTTCCTTGCAGGACTGATCCATGTGGGGCAATCCAACTATCAGGCGGGCAGGGCGGGTGATCCGCCAGCGCTAAGTTTGGCGCATCGACTGCGTGAACTGTCGTTACCTGTGGGGAGACTCAAAACAGGTACGCCGCCAAGGATAGATGGGCGCACCATCGACTATTCGGTGATGCAAGAGCAACACGGTGACGACCCTGTTCCAGTGTTTTCCTTCATGGGTAGCGCTAAGCAACACCCGCGTCAATTGCCTTGCTGGATCACAGAAACCAATCAACGTACGCACGACATCATACGTGGCGGTCTCGACCGATCTCCTTTGTTCACTGGTGTGATCGAGGGAGTGGGGCCGCGTTACTGTCCTTCTATCGAAGACAAGATCACGCGTTTCGCCGACAAAGCATCGCACCAGATATTCTTGGAGCCGGAAGGATTGACTACGCATGAGGTCTATCCCAATGGTGTCTCCACTAGCTTGCCGTTCGATGTGCAGTTGGATCTGATCCACTCCATCAAGGGACTTGAGAACGCCCATATATTGCGTCCTGGTTATGCCATCGAATATGACTATTTCGATCCGCGCGGCTTGAAGAGCTCTTTAGAGACCAAGGCTATCGATGGATTGTTCTTTGCCGGGCAGATCAACGGCACGACGGGTTATGAGGAGGCGGCGGCACAGGGTTTGTTGGCGGGCGTGAATGCCGCCTTGTTCGCGCAGGAGCGCGAAGCTTGGTGTCCACGCCGCAACGAGGCGTATCTGGGGGTGATGGTCGATGACTTGATCACGCGCGGTGTCTCGGAACCCTATCGAATGTTCACCAGCCGAGCTGAATATCGTTTGCAGTTGCGCGAAGACAACGCCGACCTGCGATTGACGGAGATAGGCCGCAAGTTGGGCATTGTGGATGACGCACGCTGGCAGCACTTCGAGGCGAAGCGGGAGGCGGTCGTGCGCGAAGAACAAAGGCTGCGTAGCACGTGGGTCAATCCGCGTATGCTGGCGGAGGAGGATGCGATGCGCGTCCTAGGCAAGAACATCGAACGCGAATACTCTTTACATGAATTATTGCGACGCCCAGATGTGACCTATGCTTCCTTGATGACCTTACCGACAGCGGGCGAGCCTGCTGAAGAGAGTGTGGCATTGCAGATCGAGATACAAGCCAAGTATCAAGGCTATATAGAGAAACAACAGGGTGAGATCGAACAACAAGAACATTTTGAGAATCTCGAACTACCCGCCGATTTTGACTATCGTGGTGTACGCGGACTTTCCATCGAGGCGCAGCAAAAACTCAACCAACACAAGCCACAGACAGTAGGTCAGGCGGGCCGTATCTCGGGCATCACGCCCGCTACGATCTCGTTGTTGTTGGTACATCTGAAGCGCGGGTTCAAGAGCGCTCAAGCCGAGAAGAAGTGCGCATGAGCGACGCTGATATCTTGCGGTCGGGGGCTGCCGAGCTGGGGCTAGCGCTGGACGAACACACGCAAACCCAGTTACTGGCGTATGTCGAACTGTTGTTTAAGTGGAACAAGGTCTACAACCTGACGGCGATTCGTGACAAGAGAGAGATGGTGAGCCACCACTTACTCGATAGCCTTGCGGTCGTGCCACATCTCTGGCCAGGACGCTGGTTGGATGTGGGTTCCGGTGGGGGGATGCCAGGATTGGTCTTGGCAATCGTGAAACCCGATTGGCAATTCACGCTGCTGGATAGCAACACCAAGAAGACAGGTTTCGTACAACAGGCTGTCATTGAGCTTGGGCTGAAGAATGTGAGTGTCCACTCTGGTCGGGTGGAAGAGTGGCATCCGGAATACAAATTCGACGGCATCATCTCGAGGGCATTCGCCGAACTTGGGGATTTTCTGGCAGTGAGCAGGCACTTGATCTCGCCCAATGGGCGGTGGGCTGCGATGAAGGGCCAGCCTGAACCGGAACTGACGGGTATCACAAAAGATTTCGAGATCGAAAATATCGTTTCATTGAAAGTGCCGGGAATTGAAGCGGCACGCAGTTTGGTGATCGCAAAGGTGTCTAGGGAGCAGATTGCATGACGAAAATAATGGCTATAACGAACCAAAAAGGCGGCGTGGGTAAAACTACGACCACCGTCAATCTAGCAGCCAGTTTGGGTGCCGTGAAAAAGCGAGTGCTATTGGTGGACCTAGACCCACAAGGTAATGCCACTATGGGTAGCGGTATCAACAAGGGCGAGCTGGAATTGTCTGTGTATGATGTATTGATCGGCGAAGCGACCATCGCACAAGCTCGCATCACGTCAGACAAGGGTAAATACGACGTGCTTCCCGCCAATCGCGACCTAGCCGGTGCCGAGATCGAATTGGTTGGTATGGAAGGACGCGAGATGCGCCTCAAGCTGGAATTGCAGGCGGTCGCCCATGAATATGACTACGTGCTCATCGATTGCCCACCTGCGCTGAACCTGCTTACACTGAATGGCCTCTGCGCAGCGCGTTCGGTGATGATCCCGATGCAATGCGAATACTACGCGTTAGAGGGGTTGAGTGACCTGGTCAATACCATCCGCAAAGTACGCGAGAGTCTGAATCCAGAACTGGAGATCGAAGGGCTGTTGCGTACCATGTTTGACCCGCGCAACTCCCTAGCGCAACAGGTCTCGGATCAGTTGCAACAGCACTTTGGCGACAAGGTGTACCGTACAGTGATCCCGCGAAACGTGCGCTTGGCTGAGGCACCCAGTTATGGTGTCCCTGTGCTGTATCACGATGCACAATCCAAGGGAACGCAGGCATATCTCGCTTTGGCAGGCGAACTATTGAATAACGCCACTGCAACGAATTGAAAAAGGAAAGATGAACATGGTCAAACCAAACAAGGGATTGGGGCGCGGATTAGATGCGTTGCTGGCAGGGAGTGGCTCGACAAAGTCGAACGACACCCTACGAGAACTAAAAGTGGAAGAGCTCAGGCCAGGTAAATATCAGCCACGTAGTCAGATGGATGAGGCTTCATTGAACGAACTCGCTTCATCTATAAGGGTGCAGGGCATCATCCAGCCGATCTTGGCGCGTGAATTGCCGAATGGCGGTTACGAGATCATAGCGGGTGAGCGCCGCTGGCGCGCTGCTCAACTGGCAGAATTAAAACAGGTGCCAGTATTGGTGCGCAAGGTGCCCGATAACGCTGCCCTGGCAATGGCGCTGATCGAGAACATCCAACGCGAAGATCTGAATCCATTGGAAGAAGCCATCGGCATCCAACGTCTCATCGATGAATTCGAGATGACACATCAAGCCGCCGCAGAAGCAGTGGGTCGTTCGCGTAGCGCCGCAAGCAATCTGTTGCGATTGCTGAAACTGCCGGCGGATGTGCAAGAGATGCTCATGGGAAACCTATTGGACATGGGGCATGCGCGCGCATTGCTTACACTTGAACCAGCACAGCAGATATTGCTTGCCAACAAGATCGTAATGGAAAAACTCTCCGTCCGCGAAGCGGAGCGCTTGGTGCAACGACAAGCAGAATCCCCGACAAACCCATTAGCCATGAGGAAACCAGCAGAAGATCGAGATACGTTGCGCATCCAAGAAGAGGTGAGTGAGCAACTGGGTACGCGAGTCGAAATCAAGAGCGGCAAAAAAGGGGCGGGGAAGCTGATCATCGAATATTCGAGCAATGACCAGTTGAGTGATTTGCTGAACAAGCTCACAAAGGGTCGTTAATTGACAAATTCAGTGGGTGAAGAACCGCAAGAGCGTTTGACACCCCCGCTGAACGCCGCTATCATCGCCGCGCTTCTAGAAGCCGAGGTGCAAGAAAAACAACAAATAAGGCGCGTGACATGGGTACAACTCATTGTTGCAATCATCGCCGGAAGTGCTACCTTGGGTGTTGGAGCAGCGCCGCAACTAGCGATAGCGGTGTTGATTGGGGGAGGGGTCTCAGTTCTCAATGGCGCGATGATGGCTTGGAGAATGTCCCGAGCGAATCATCGTTCTGCCCATGATGCACATCTTCAATTACGGCTAATGTATTTTTACGCCACCGAGCGTTTCTTCTTGGTGGTCGTATCGCTGGGTCTAGCCATGGCGATACTGAAGTTACCGCTGGCAGTACTGGGCGGATTTGTATTAGGTCAAGCGGCACTATTGGTTGCTCGCTTGTTTTTGAGAATCAAAACCGAAGATAGCGAATAAAAATGTCCAGCGAAGCTCATACCTCAGCGGAATACATCAAGCACCACCTTCAAAATCTCACCTACGGCCAATTGCCTGAAGGCTATGAGCGACATAGTGCAGATGGCGCCGTAGAGACGCTTCAGCAAGCAACTTGGACTGTTGCTCACACAGCAGAAGAAGCTAAAGCGATGGGCTTCTGGGCGCTTAATCTCGATACATTCTTTGTTTCCTTGTTGCTGGGCGCAATCATCATGTTGGTGTTTCGCAGTGTGGCTAAGAGCGTAGTCACAGGTACTCCAAGTGGTTTGCAGAATTTTTGTGAGTGGGCGATCGAGTTCATTGACAGTAGCGTTCGCGGTTCTTTCTCCGGCAGGAACAATATGGTCGGACCATTGGCGTTGACCATCTTCTTCTGGGTGTTCACCATGAACCTGATGGACTTGTTGCCCATCGATTACATCCCTTTGCTGATGGGTTCCCTTGGCGTTCCTTTCTTCAAGGTCGTTCCTTCGACTGATCCCAATGCCACATTCGGTATGGCCATCGGCGTGTTCCTGCTGGTTCTCTATTACAGCGTGAAGGTGAAGGGTTTAGGCGGTTTCGTGGGCGAACTCACACTTCAGCCATTCGGCAAGTGGGGCATGCCAGTCAACCTCTTGCTGGAAGGCGTGAACTTGATCGCTAAGCCTATCTCTTTGGCGTTGCGACTGTTCGGTAACATGTACGCTGGCGAAATGATCTTCATCCTGATCGCTCTGATGGGCGGTGCATGGGCGGGCTTCTCAGTAACTGGCGTGACCCTCTACGGTTCGCAGATCTTGCTTTCACTGGGTTGGGCGATCTTCCACATCCTGATCGTGACATTGCAGGCGTTCATCTTCATGACGCTGACCGTTGTCTATCTGGATATGGCGCATCAAGAACATCATTAATTCTTTTATCAACTTTATTATTTATCAACAGGAGAAATAGAAAATGGAAATGGCAAACGCACTGCTGTACATCGCTGGCGCATTGATGATGGGTCTGGGCGCGCTCGGCGCGGCCGTTGGTATCGGTATCTTGGGTGGTCGTTTCTTGGAAGGCGCTGCTCGCCAACCTGAATTGATCCCAATGCTGCGTACACAGTTCTTCGTTGTCATGGGTCTGGTTGACGCGGTTCCGATGATCGCTGTTGGTATCGCGATGTACGTTCTGTTCGCTGTAGTCGGCTGATCCGCTCAACGCAAAACGCATAATTAAGAAAGGAAGCTTGCATGAATATCAATGCAACTCTTCTCGCTCAGACCATCATGTTCGCGTTGTTCGTGTGGTTCTGCATGAAGTTCGTGTGGACACCGATCGTCGCTGCGCTGGAAGCACGTAAGAAGCAGATCGCCGATGGATTGGCCGATGCTGAGCGTGCTAAGCATGATCTGGAGCTGGCTTCTAAACGTTCCGCAGAGATCTTGCGCGAAGCGAAAGAAAAAGCCAGTGACATCATCGCTAACAGCGAAAAGCGCGGTAGTGAGATCGTTGAAGAAGCCAAGAATCAAGCTAAGGTGGAAGGCGACCGTATCATCGCTGGAGCCAAGGCTGAGATCGATCAAGAAGTATTCCGTGCCAAAGAGCAACTGCGTACCCAAGTGTCGGCCATCGCGCTGGCGGGTGCCGGTAAGATCTTGGGTCGCGAGATCGATGCGAAGGCACACAACGATCTGCTCGATAAACTCGTTGCGGAAATCTGATCGTCATGTCTAACGCCATTACTATTGCACGTCCTTACGCTCAAGCAGCGTTCGAAGAAGCGCAAAAGCAGAATGCACTTAAAGCTTGGTCCGAGCTGCTGCTCGGTTTGGCCGATGTGGTGCAGAACGCCGATGTGTGCGCTGTTGTCAGCAACCCAAAGGTGTCCAAAGCCAAAGTGGCGGAACTGATGGATGCTTTCGTAGGCGCGAGCGCGAATGCACAACAACGCAACTTCGTACGCGTCTTGGCTGATAACCAGCGTTTGCTGGTTTTGCCAGAGATCGCAGAATTGTTCGAAGTGCTGAAAGCGGATGCTGAGAAGACAGTCAATGTAGTGGTCGATTCCGCTTTTGAACTGTCTGCTGCGCAACAAGACAAGATCGTCAGCTCGCTGAAGAAGCGTATGGGCCGTGAGATCAAGTTGGCTTGTAACGTGAAAAAAGATCTGCTGGGTGGCGTGGTGATCCGCGCCGGTGACAAGGTGATCGACGGCTCTGCGCTCACGCGTCTGAGCGAAATGGCGAACGCGCTTGCTTAATTGCCACCAACTTGGCCTGATAAAGAATTATCAAGAATGAGGAAATCCAGATGAAGCTCAACCCTTCCGAAATTAGTAATCTGATCCGCAGTCGCATCGAGAACTTCGAAGCACTGACCCAAGCGCGCACCGAAGGTACGGTGGTCAGCGTGACCGACGGTATCGTCCGCGTACACGGCTTGTCCGACGTGATGCAAGGCGAGATGTTGGAATTCCCAGGCAACACTTTCGGTCTGGCGCTGAACCTTGAGCGTGACTCCGTTGGTGCCGTCATCTTGGGTGAATACGAACACATCACTGAAGGCGACACAGTCAAATGTACTGGTCGTATCTTGGAAGTGCCAGTTGGCCCAGAATTGCGCGGCCGCGTAGTGAACGCGTTGGGTCAGCCCATCGACGGCAAAGGCCCAGTGAATGCCAAGATGACCGACAAGATCGAAAAGGTCGCTCCTGGCGTCATCGCACGTAAATCTGTCGACCAGCCAGTACAAACTGGTCTGAAGTCCATCGACTCCATGGTTCCGGTCGGTCGCGGTCAACGCGAACTGATCATTGGTGACCGTCAGACAGGTAAGACTGCTGTTGCTGTTGATGCCATCATCAACCAAAAAGGTCAGAACATGACCTGTATCTACGTTGCGGTCGGCCAAAAGGCTTCCACCGTTGCTAACGTAGTGCGCAAGTTGGAAGAGCATGGCGCGATGGAATACACCATCGTTGTTGCTGCTACTGCTTCTGATTCCGCAGCGATGCAGTTCTTGGCACCGTATGCTGGTTGCACCATGGGCGAATATTTCCGTGACCGTGGCGAAGACGCATTGATCGTTTACGATGACTTGACCAAGCAAGCTTGGGCATATCGTCAGATCTCCCTGCTGTTGCGCCGTCCACCTGGTCGCGAAGCTTACCCTGGCGACGTGTTCTATTTGCACTCTCGTCTGTTGGAGCGCGCAGCTCGTGTGAACGCTGAATATGTTGAAGCCTTCACCAAGGGCGCAGTCAAAGGCAAAACAGGTTCATTGACCGCTCTGCCAGTGATCGAGACACAAGCAGGTGACGTTTCCGCTTTCGTTCCAACCAACGTGATTTCCATCACCGATGGTCAGATCTTCTTGGAATCGGACTTGTTCAACGCAGGTATCCGTCCGGCGATCAACGCCGGTGTGTCCGTATCCCGCGTCGGTGGCGCAGCTCAAACCAAGGTCATCAAGAAATTGGGTGGCGGTGTGCGTCTGGCATTGGCTCAGTATCGTGAATTGGCAGCGTTCGCGCAGTTCGCTTCTGATCTGGACGAAGCGACACGCAAGCAACTCGAGCGTGGCAAGATCGTTACCGAACTGATGAAGCAATTGCAATACGCTCCTCTGTCCGTTTCCAAGATGGCTGCGACACTGTTCGCTGTCAACAAGGGTTACTTCGACGACGTGGCTGTGCCTAAGGTGTTGGCTTTCGAAGCTGGTCTGCATGCTCACTTGGGTTCCAAGAACAAAGATTTGATGGACGCTATCGAATCGACAAAGGACCTGTCTGCTGACAACGAAAAGTTGTTGGTTGCAGCTATCGAATCGTTCAAGGCTAGCGCAGCTTATTAAGGCGAGGTGATTTATGGCCGGCAGTAAAGAGATTCGCACCAAGATCAAGAGCGTAGAGAATACGCGCAAGATCACCCGTGCGATGGAGATGGTGGCAGCAGCGAAGATGCGCAGAGCGCAGGAACGCATGCGTGCTGCTCGTCCCTACGCCGAAAAGATCCGCAACGTCGCTGCGCACTTGTCGCGCGCCAACCCAGAATACAAACATGCATTCTTGGCCAAGCGTGAGAACGTGAAGAACGTTGGTCTCATCGTTGTCACTTCAGACAAAGGCTTGTGTGGTGGTTTGAACACCAACCTGTTGCGTCTGGCTGTGAACGAGATGAAGACATGGGAAGGTGAAGGCAAGGGATTGCTCGTTTGCCCGATCGGTAACAAAGGCTTCGGCTTTATGAACCGCATCGGCGCGAAAGTGAAGTCGCACATGGTTGGTCTGGGTGATACACCACACGTAGAGAAGCTGATCGGCACCGTGAAAGCGATGCTGGATGCTTACGTTGCAGGTGAGATCGATGCGATCTATCTGAGCTACAACCACTTCATCAACACCATGCGCCAAGAGCCTCGCGTCGAGCAGTTGTTGCCGCTGACCGGTGAGAAGTTGGGTACCAGCGATGCGACTTGGGATTACATCTACGAGCCGGACGCGAAGAAGGTCATTGACGAGTTGTTCGTTCGCTACATCGAGTCCTTGGTCTACCAGGCCGTCGTTGAGAACATCGCTTCCGAGCAAAGCTCACGTATGGTGGCGATGAAGGCAGCGTCTGACAATGCGAAGAGCGTCATCAGCGAACTCAAGTTGGTCTACAACAAAGCACGTCAGGCAG